>Ga0207416_1000078_pt1 | contig 173910 bp, 184 predicted proteins | sample PaiPotPPM11metaG_FD_184107 | JGI IMG/M metagenome (GOLD analysis project Ga0207416, IMG submission 184107) | Iron sulfur acid spring bacterial and archeal communities from Banff, Canada, to study Microbial Dark Matter (Phase II) - Paint Pots PPM... ... | reverse complement strand
GGAAGGATTACAACGAACAACGCCCACAAAGTTCGTTGAACTACTTGCCGCCCGCAGAGTTTGCACGGACAGCAACGGAGATGCGGGCATGAGGAAAGCTAGTACAAGGCTGCCAGAGCAGGGGACTCAAACGCCGTCCCCTGCTCCGGACCTCATCCCCGCTGAACCCAAGAATCAACCGAGAACTCACATTGCGATTGGTCCAGCAAACGGGGGCACTTCACACCCACCTTTCGAACACCGCGAAAGGTGGGGCAGCCTCGGTCGTGGGGGTAAAGGTGGGCCAGCCCCCCACGAGATTTTGCGCCAACTACACAACCAAAATCGTGCTGGGATATTATGAACTACGGCCTGAAACTCTTCCGCAGAGGAGCGGAACGTGCCTCCAGCATTCCCAATATATCCGGCTCACACCGCCGTCTTGAGCATGGATTGCCAAACTGGCATCGTTTCTATCTATACCAAAGACGACAAAGACGCCTTCCTGACTCGCGCCGCAAACGTCCTCAAACACGCGCGCGCCACCGGCATGATCGTTATTCATGTGCAAGTCGGCTTTCGTCCCGGGCTGCCGGAGGTCAGTTCTCGAAACATTCTCTTTGGCGCCGTCAAATCCTCGGCGCAGCATCAGAAATTGTTTCAGGAACCGCTCGGAGCGATCCCTGCTGTTATCGCGCCGAAAGAAGGAGAAATTGTCATCACCAAGCATCGCGTCAGTGCCTTCACTGGCACCGACCTCGCCATGATCCTCCGCGCCAATGACATTGACACGCTGGTTCTCTACGGCATCGCCACCAGCGGCGTCGTTCTCTCCACTCTGGTCGAAGCTGCGGATCAGGATTTCCGGCTCGTTGTGGTCGAAGACTGCTGTGCCGATCTGGACCCAACAATCCATGATTGCCTCATCAGTAAGTTCTTCCCGTCCCGGGCTGCCGTGCTTTCGGCACGGGAATTCGCCGACGCCTCAGGCTCTAGCGGCGGATTCTGAGTGTAACGGAGATTTATCGCCATCTATTCTTGACAAAGGCCCAAATCATCTCGGTCGCCACTCCACACCCTTCGCCGAAACAGCAAGTATGAACTCTCGCGACAGTTCATCTCCTGCGTCGTTCCACTCCAAAATCACATATCGCCGACCACAATTCCGCCAATTGGTACACGGCGCACGATTAGGCTCTTCATTCCACGGAATCAATGCCCTACGCTCCAATTCCGATATTGCTTCTGCTCTTGTATGGAACTTTCCTTCTTGCAGTTCGCAGTGGGCTTCGTCGTCAATTACAAACATTCAGCTACCATTGTCAGTGGAAAGGCGATATTTCAACAGTTGTAGAAGTCACAATCAATGCAAAGACCGTACTCCGCTATTCTCCGCACGATTTCTAGATCGAAGTGGACACCGGGACTGACATCACGGAAATAGCCAACGAGTTGCATCGTCCCACCTAATTCCCGGCTTAGTTCCCCAAACGCGGCTTTGCTTGAATCAAGTTGGTCGAGAACGTCCTTTACCTGTTCGTCCAGTGGAGCAGACCCTCCCAAACGCGAATGGAGTGCCCAGAGGCTACAGGGCCTGCTCTTTGAGGTCGTGCCAATGGCATCGCCTTCCATCGCCGTCTTCGTGGGCGTCACGCCGACCCTGCGAGTGACATCATCGGGGGCGAATGATCCTCTGACGTGGAAGTATGCGTACCACGTGTCCGGTTTTTGCAGAGCCAAAGCGTAAGTCAATTTCCGAGTTAAGCCAAGAAGATCATGCCCTTCGTTCTCAACTGACGAAACCGGGCCATAGCGCTCAGAACGGGTAGATGCGTGGCCCATATACTCTTGTGAGAGGGGCCCGCTGGGAAGTTCACACGACGCCCTTCAATTGCAGCGATCCACAGCCCCGTGTGACATCTGACCTTGACCCTCAATGCGAAATGAGCAGATGATGGTCAAGGCGGAGGCGGCCTGCGGAAGAATCCCAGAAAAGGTCGCAACTCTTTTGTGTTCAATATTTTAACCTCTAACCCCTTTGCCCTCAAGATTTTGCACACACTTTTTGCAAAACCCGCGCCAGTCAAGCCTTTCACAGGGGTGGGGGGGAGGGATACCCTCGCAACCTCAAATTTCCCAAAACGGACCTCGCTTGAGAACGTTCTCCGAAGCCTCTCATCGCACTTTATTTTCGCGAGAGATTCACTGGCCATCTTTATCCCGCGCGCATGAACTACGACGCGATACTTATTGTCTCCTTCGGCGGACCGGAATCCAAGGAAGATGTCATCCCATTCCTCGAAAACGTTCTGCGCGGGAGAAACGTTCCGCGCGAACGCATGCTCGCAGTCGCTGAGCACTACTACCACTTCGGCGGCAAGAGTCCGATCAACCAGCAGACTCGCGAACTGATCGCGGCCCTTGAGCACGGACTCGCCCAGCATGGCCCAAAGCTGCCCGTGTATTGGGGGAATCGCAATTGGCATCCCATGCTGCCGAAAACTTTGCGGCATATGCGCCAGGACGGAATCAAGCGCGCGCTCGCTTTCGTCACCTCGGCCTACAGTTCGTATTCCGGGTGCCGACAGTATCGCGAAGACATCGCTCGAGCTCAAAAAGAAATTGGCGAAGGCGCGCCGCAGATCGACAAACTGCGCCCCTTCTTCAACCATCCCGGATTTATCGAGGCCACGGAAGATCGTCTGGGCGACGCGCTCCAGGAAATTCCCGCGGACGCGCGCCGCAACGTTCAAACCATTTATGTTGCGCACAGCATTCCACTCTCCATGGCGAACACCTGCGACTACGTTCTCCAACTGGAAGAGGTGAGAAAGCTAGTCTCCCTCAGGCTTGGCATCGCGAACGACGCCCTGGTATATCAGAGCCGCAGCGGCGCGCCCGGACAGCCATGGCTCGAGCCCGACATTCTCGATTATCTGCGCGAAGTGAAAGCGCGCAATGCGGCGAGCGCCGTTGTTCTCGCGCCCATCAGTTTCATTTCTGATCACATGGAAGTGTTGTATGACCTAGACATCGAGGCGCGTCAACTCTGCGATTCCCTCGCTCTGCCCATGACCCGCGCAAAGACCGTCGGAGTGCATCCCAAATTCATTGCCATGATTCGTGAGCTTATCCTTGAACGCACGAGAAGCGCAGAACGCCGAGCGCTAGGATCGCTTGGCCCACGCTCAGACATTTGCGAAGAAACGTGTTGCCCTGCACCGCAGCGTCCCGCGCGGCCGCAAGCCGATGCCGGAAAGGCATGAGCCCATTCAGAACGTTTGTCATCTCAAAAACGTTTGTCATCCTGAGCGAAGCGAAGGACCTATGCAATCTTGCGCCGCCTCGAATGCACAGATCCTTCGCTTCGCTCAGGATGACAGTAATTGCTTTTGAATTAAGTTTAGGGATTAACCTTGGACAGCAGGCACGTTCGGACGCTCGTATTCCGTGGCTTTGGGACTGCCTTCGAGGAGTCGCATGGTATCCAGAATCGTCTGAATCACCGGTTCGTTTCCCACCGCAGTGTTGACCATGATGTGATAAAGAGAACGCGTAGGCCAGTCAGCATTGAAGTAGTGTTTTACGTAAGCGATGCGTTCGCGATCGACGGTGTCGACCTGTTCGAGGGCCTCTTCCCGGCTATGGCCGTCTGCGACGATGCGACGTATTTTTTCCGAGCGCGGAGCGTAAAGAAAAACGTGGAAGGCCTCGGGATTTTCGCGCAGTAAATAAGGCGCGCCGCGACCCACGATGACCGCGTTCCCTTCCCGCCCAATTTTATCCATGATCTCCTGCATCATCGACATCATGCAGTCGGTATCGAAGACCTGACTGCCCAAAGCCGCGGAATTGCGATCGTAACTGCCGCGCCAGAAGGCTTTCGCGAAGCGATGCAAGCGGCTGTCCATGCGCTCATCACAGCGCTTGACTGCCGAGCGCTCGACATTGGCGAGGCGAGCAACCTCTTCGGTGAGGAGATGGTCCCAGAGTTTCCAGCCCAGGTGTTCGGCCAGTTGAGCGGCAATGGAAGCGGCGCCGCAGCCGTACTCGCGCTCGATGGTAATAACGCGAAACATGGCTCTGTTATTTAGTGTACCGCCATTCCGCCGCCCGGTTTCGACTTTTTCATCAGGAAGACCATGGGAATCATCGCCATAATGGCGACACCGAGAAACCAGAAGCAGTCGATATAAGCCAGCATCGTGGCCTGCCGTTCCACCGTCCCCTGGATCAAAGCATATGCCTGCCGCGCCGCGCCTGCCGCGCTCGCGCCGTGCGCCTGCATCGCCCGCGTAGCGCCCTGGATCGCCGATTGCAATGCGGGATTCGACTGGCTCAGGTGGCTGGACAAATCCGTCATATGCACCTGGCTGCGCCGATCCAGCATGGTGGTCACGACTGAGATGCCGACACTGCCGCCGATGTTGCGCGCCAGATTCATCAGGCCCGACGCGGCGTTGTTCTTCTCGCGCGGCAGGAACGCGTAGGCGGCGGTGTTGATGGGCACGAACAAGAAGGCCATGCCTATGGCCTGGAACACGCGAGCGATTACGGCGGTGCGGAAATCAATTTGCAGGTCGAAGTTGGTCATGTGAAACAACGAAAAGGAAAGCACGATCAAGCCGAAGAGCAGCAACCAGCGCGGAGTGTAGCGCGATAGCAGAAATCCAACCAGCGGCAACAGCAACATGATCACAAAACCACCGGGCATCAGCGCCAGACCGGCTTGCTGCGCGGTATAGCCCAGCATCGTCTGCATGAACAGGGGCAGAAGCAGAGTGCTGCCTAAGAGAGCGAAGCCCAGCATGAACATGAGCAGGTTCGAGATGCCGAAGGTGCGGTCGCGGAACAAGTGCAGGTCGATGATGGGATCCTTGTGCTTCCACTCCCAGATGATGACGAAGATCAATGAGAGAGCGGCAATGATCGAAAGAATCAGGATGAAGTTGGATTCGAACCAGTCGTCGCGCTGCCCCTTGTCGAGCACGACCTGCAGCGTTCCCAGGCCAAGACCGACAAAGCCGAGGCCGATGTAATCAATTCGGGTTTCACTGAGTTTGCGGCGCCTGAAGTACGGAGGATCTTGAATCAGTCTCGAGGTAAGAAGAAGAGAGAGAATCCCGACCGGGATGTTGATGAAGAAGATCCAGCGCCAGGTGAAGTTGTCGGTGATCCATCCGCCAAGAGTTGGGCCGATTGCAGGCGCTGTGACCACCGCAACGCCATAAACGGCGAACGCCATTCCGCGCTTGGCCGGCGGAAATGTATCGGCGAGGATGGCTTGCTCGCTGGGCTGTAATCCGCCGCCTCCTGCGCCCTGCAACACTCTGCAGATAATCAACGTCGTCAGGTTCGGCGCCAGCCCGCAGAGAAATGAACTCACGGTGAACAGGGTTACGCAACCCATGTAGAAATTCTTGCGGCCAACAATCGAAGAGAGCCAGCCGCTCAGAGGCAGGACGATTGCGTTGGAAACAAGATAAGAAGTGAGAACCCATGTACTCTCGTCCTGCCCGGCGGAAAGGCCTCCCGCGATGTGCGGCAGGGCGACGTTGGCGATGGAAGTATCGAGCACCTCCATGAACGTCGCCAGCGTGACCGCGAGGGCGATGATCCACGGATTAACCGCAGGACGCCAGGCGTCGGCGTGCGCGTCCCCGTTCAGGGTTGCGGTGGCCGAACCCATCAGCGAATCCAGACCTTTGGAGTCACGGATTCACCTGGACGCAACTGGTGATCGTTGTTCGAACCGGGATCCAGGACGATCTTGACCGGGATGCGTTGCACCACTTTCACATAATTTCCGGTGGCATTTTCGGGAGGCAGCAGGCTGAAACGAGCGCCGCTGGCTCCGGCAACGCTGTCTACTTTACCGTAATACGTTCTGCCGTTGGCGTCGACGTCGATGGTGACACGCTGGCCGACTTTCATTTGCCGAAGTTGCGTTTCTTTGAAGTTGGCCGTGATCCAGACGTCATCGAGGTTGATGATCTTCATCAACTCCTGCCCGGGAGCAACGTTCTGCCCGACTTCCACGGTTCGATCGCTGACGATGCCGTTCACTGGAGCAATGATTTTTGTGTATTGCAGGTTCAGTTGCGCCTGATCGAGATCGGCTTTTTTTCGCTGCGCTTCGGCGAGAGCAGATGTAGCCCGGGCGCGCGTGATCTGCATTTGTTTGGGCGCAGTGCGGGCGTAACGTGAATTCGCCTGGGACTGAACGAGTTTACCTTCCGCCTGAGTGACCTGCTGCTGCGCCGCGTCGGCGGTGGCGCGGGCGGCTTCGACAGTCGCTGCGCTGGCTTTGGCAGCGGCTATGGCCTGGTCATACTGTTGCTGGGAAATTTCCTGCTTGTCGACTAACTGCTTGTATCGTCCGAGATCGTTTTGCGCTTTCACGTTGTTCGCTTCGGCTTCTTGCAGTTGGGCCTTGGCTGCCTCAAATTGCTGTTTTGCGGCCTGGATGCCAGCGCGAGCGCTGTTCACATCGGCGTCAGTCGCAGAAACCTGGCTACTGGTGTTCACGTCGGTGATTGGAACGCTGACCCCTGCGGCAACTGCGGCGGCCTGAGCATCTTCGAAGTCCGCCTTGGCGCGTTCGTAGGCGACTTGATAATCCGCCGGATCGATCTCGACCAGCACCGTTCCTGCCGGCACGTATTGATTGTCCTGGACGTTGAGCTTGATGACGTGCCCGGAGATTCGAGCGCTGACGGAATTGACGTGACCGTCAACCTGGGCATCGTCGGTGGATTCGTAGCTGGTGAAGTAGCGATAGGCAAAGAAGCCGATGATCAGGAGAACAATGATTGCAATGATCACGCCAATCCGGAAGCCGGAACTCTGCGTCCTTGAAGGCCGGTGAAAATCTTCCTCGGTGGCCGGTAACGGCTTGTTGCCGGAGGACGGTTTTTCGGCTTCAGTCCGGTTGGCGTTGGCTGGAGGACTCTGTGTGGTTTGCTCCATACGGTTATGGATTACCTTTCAAATATTGTTTGACGCCACGCTCGGCGTCGCCGATGGCATGCGCCAGTTCCACCTTAGATAGATTGTGGGCATAAAGACTTTGGATGTAACTTTCATGAGCGCTGGCAACGGCTTCCTGCGCCTGCACCACTTCGAGATTATCGGCTACGCCGGCGGTGAAGCGGTCTTGCGATTGCGTGAGCGCCTGCTCCGCCAAATCGACTGAACTGCGAGCGACTTCGACCTGTTCGGCGGCAGCATTCAAATCGAGCAGCGCGGTGCGGACCTCATAGTCGATGCGGCCGCGGAGATCGCCAAGTTGAGAACGCGCTTGCTTCAATTGCGCATCCGCTTCGAGCACGTCGCTATGAACACGATTCCCGGCGAAAATCGGAATGTTTATGCCGCCATTTACCTGCCACGTGCCATTGGATTGGGAAGGATTGACGCCGATGTCGCCGAGGTTGGCATCGAGGTCGAGCGTCGGGTAACGCCCAGCCGACGCTGCCCGTCGCGAGAGTTCCGCTGCGCGTACCTGCGCCAATGCCGCCTGATAGTCAGCGCGCGTACTGTAGGCGCGTTGCTCGTAAATGTCGAGGGGCAAAGGAGTCAAGGCCTGGTAAGGCGCTTTCTCGGTCAGAACAAATTCCTGACCCGGCGGCAAACCGATGATCCGGGCGAGATTTAAGCGCAGCTTGGCGAGATCGTTGCGAGCCACAATGAGTTGCTGTTGACGAGTTTGAAGTTCGACCTGCGAGCGTAGCGCGTCAATGGCTGGACTTAGTCCAGCTTTTTGCTGGTCGGCGGCTTTGTCGTAAAGGGCCTGCGCGCTCTTGACCTGGGCCTCGGTGGTTTCCACGCGCGCCGCGGCGGCAATGGCCTGCAGATAAGAATTGCCAACCGCAAGAACGACGAACTCGCGCGCGTCTTTATAACTGAATTGCGCGGCCTTCAGGCTCTCGGAGGCGGACCGCTCCTTCTCAATGCTCTTGAAGTTGAAGATCGACTGGCTGAGATTGGCCCGTGCATCGAAATAGTTGAAGGCAGGAACCGTTCGGGGAAGGGTGCTGGTATTGGCGCCCGGCGCGGCCAGCAAGGGAAAAAGCTTGTTGAACCCGAGGGCGGCGAGACTCTGGGTTTGCACGTCTTCCAGCACGTGCGCGCTGAGATTCGGCAACAATTCGCTCAGTTCCTTCCAGCGTTCTCCGCGCGCTGTCTCGGTCTGATCCGAAGCGAGCAGCAAGCCCAGATTGTTGCGCAGGCCGCGATCAATGGCGTCCTTGAAGTCAATTTGCAGAGCTTCCGCTGTCGGCTTGCCTTCGGGAGCGCTCCCAAGAAACGGGTTTTGTTGGCCAAGAAGGGTAACATTCGGGGCGGAAGAAGCTGAGCCCGTGGCCTGAGCCAGCAGGGTGGCGGGGAGAAACAGCACACAAAGAGCGAAAATTGCCTTTCGGGGGAGTATCAATGAGCAATGCATTCTGGATTTGCAGGGGGCATCCGGTGCTCCATGAGCAATGGATGCATCCTTTCTCGGGCTTATAGCATAACTCGTCCGATTTGATTCGTTTACCGAACTTTGAGATGCAAACGATTGTAGCGGAGCTGGCAAAGGAACCGACCCAAGCTTAAGGTTGCGGCAATCTAGACGGCATGGCCGGGCCAAAAAATCAGTTCCTCCAGGAATCGAGCCCTACAGCCAAAAGCTCTTGACCGCAGAGATCGCAAAGAAAAAAACGCGAAGAACGCAAAGAGAAGCTCGGGGCGAGGCGCTTTTTCCGGGAATCTTAATGCCGGTGACTTAGGTCATCTTGAACGAAGGTGACCCTGGGTTCAAGCTAGTCGAGAGCCATAGATTACAAGAAAGAAAGAGTGTTGGATGAGCGCTGCAACAGGAACTGACTGGACCCGAATACTGTCCGATCCGGACCTAGTCCGCCACGTAGGAACTCTGCTGCAGACCTACCGCGAGGCGCCAGCCTCAAAGCGGGAAGAGGCGCTGCTGACGGCTATGCGACAGATCAAAGCCGGCTCTTCTCCGGCGGGGAAGCTGACCTCAAAAATAATTTCTGAACCGGAGGCGGTTCCAACTCCGATTTCGAACACGCCGCCATTTGCGCCCGATTTGTTCAGCCCTAACCTGGGAACCGACCGCCGCCGGAATCCGCGAATCAAGTGCTTCGTCGCCGTCGAGCTTCGCGTCGACGACACGCCCACTCCAATCTGGGGGAATCTTTCCAACACCAGCGTGGGTGGATGCCTGGTGGAAACAGCGCATCCCGTCCAACCGGGTGCGAAGGTGGCCATCGGCCTGTGGGTGCCCAACGGAAAAATTTGGGTGAAAGGGTTTGCGTTGAGTGGCGTGGTCACTCGCAACGGTCCGGCCAACGGAGTACGGGTTCGTTTCGATGGGATGGCGGCGGCGGAGCGCGAGAGTCTGCGCCAGTTCGTCAAGTTCGTGCAGGAATCAACGCGGGCATCGCAAAGCGAAAGCACCTATCTGAAACTTCTGAAGTAGAGTAATTCCCCTGATTTGACCTAATTTTTACCGTACCGCCATCCGCGTTCTACCGGAAATTGGTACACTTTCTGCGTATTGAACCCTTTCTCTGTCCGGGGAACTCTAACTAATTGTGCGCTAGTTCCTCCGGGGAAGACTCCAAATTAGAGGAGCGAAATGGCATGGCAGTCAGTGAACAGGTTCTGGCGACGGGACAACAACTGGACACGCTCAGCATCAACACGATTCGAACCCTGGCGATCGACGCAGTGCAGCAGGCGAACTCGGGTCACCCCGGCGCGCCTATGGGCCTGGCGCCCGTAACTTATTGTCTGTGGCAAGAATTCCTGCGTTACGATCCCGCAGATCCTACCTGGTTAAATCGCGACCGCTTCGTGCTCTCCAACGGCCACGCATCGATGCTTCTCTACGCCATGCTGTATCTCGCCGAAGTGCGTCGCGTCGACAAGCAGGGAAAGGTTTTGAAGGAACTCGCCGTTCCGATGGAAGAGATCAAGCGCTTCCGGCAGTTGGGAAGCGTGACGCCGGGGCATCCCGAGTCGCATATCACTTCGGGAATCGAGACTACGACGGGGCCGCTGGGACAAGGCGTGGGCAACAGCCTTGGCATGGCCATCGCCAGCAAATGGCTGGCGGCGAACTTCAACCGCCCGGGTTTTGAAATATTCGACTTTAACGTGTATGCGATGTGCTCGGATGGCGATTTGATGGAGGGCATTGGCGGAGAAGCCGCATCGCTCGCGGGACATTTGAAACTTTCGAACCTCTGCTGGATGTACGATCACAATCACATCACGCTGGATGGTCCGGCGAACTGGTCGTTCAGCGAAGACGTGGCGACGCGGTTCATAGGATATGGATGGAATGTGACGCGCGTGGCCGATGCCAATGACCTGGAGATGCTGGCAAGGGCGTTTCGGGTTTTCCGCGACACGAAAGACCGGCCGACGCTGATCATCGTGGATAGTCACATCGGTTACGGCTCCCCGCACAAACAGGATTCGAATGCCGCCCACGGCGAGCCGCTAGGCGAGGAAGAAGTGCGGCTGGTAAAGAAATTTTATGGTTGGCCGGAAGATGCAAAGTTTCTTGTGCCGGACGGTGTGCGCGAAAATTTTCGCGACGGGATCGGGAAGCGCGGGCGCGAACTGCATGCGAAGTGGTCGGACCTTTTTTCGGGATACTCACAGCAATATCCGGATCTCGCCGAGCGACTCAGCCAAATGCAACACCATGAACTGCCCGCGGGCTGGGACAAGAATCTGCCGACGTTTCCTGCCGACGCCAAGGGTGTTGCAACGCGCGAGAGCTCGGGTAAGGTGCTGAATGCTGTCGCGCAGAATGTTCCCTGGCTGATTGGCGGCTCCGCCGATCTGGCAACCTCGAACAAGACGACACTGAAGTTCGACGGCGCGGGGGGAGATTTCGAGGCCGCGACTCCGGCGGGACGCAATTTGCATTTCGGAGTTCGCGAGCATGTGATGGGCGCAAGCGTGAATGGGCTGAACGTTTCGGGCATCCGGGCGTTTGGCGCAACCTTTTTTAATTTCAGCGATTACATGCGGGCCAGCATTCGCCTGGCGGCGCTGATGGAGTGTCCGTCGATTTTCATCTTCACGCATGACTCCATTGGATTGGGCGAGGATGGACCGACGCATCAACCGATCGAACAACTGGCGTCATTGCGGGCCATGCCGAATTTGATTGTGCTGCGTCCGGGCGATGCCAACGAAGTGACTGAGGCCTGGAAGATTATCATGCAACTGCAGAGCTCGCCGGTGGCGCTGGTGCTGACTCGGCAGAATCTACCGACGCTGGATCGAACGAAGTATGCCCCGGCGTCTGGAGTGGCGAAGGGAGCTTACGTGCTTGCCGATGCCGGAGGGAAGCCCGATGTGATCCTGCTGGCTACGGGCAGCGAGGTTTCGCTGTGCGTGGAAGCTTATGAGAAGTTGAAGGCAGAAGGCGTAAAGCCACGCGTGGTGAGCATGCCTTCGTGGGAAATTTTTGAACAGCAGGATGCGGCGTATAAAGATAGCGTGCTGCCGCCGGACGTGACGGCGCGCGTTTCGGTGGAGATGGCGGCGACTTTCGGATGGGAGCGCTACACCGGTCTGAAGGGGCGCAATGTCGGGATGCACCGTTTTGGCGCCTCAGCTCCGTTGAAAGACCTGTTGAAATATTTTGGATTTACCATGGACACCGTTGTGAAGGAAGCGCACGCGGCGATGTCGCAGAGTTAAGAATTGGATGGGGAAATCGTAGGAGGACTTATATGCAGCCAACTGGGGTTCTGGAAAAATCGAAAGCGACAAAAAATCCGCTGAAGCAATTGCTCGATTACGGTCAGTCGATGTGGCTCGATTACATCCGGCGCGACCTGTTTACAACCGGAAAGCTGAAGCAACTGATCGCTCAGGATGGGCTGCGGGGGATGACTTCGAATCCTTCGATCTTCGAAAAGGCGATCGGCGAGAGTAATCTCTATGACGACATTTTGAAATCGCTCACCGGTAAAAAAGATCTCGATGTTACTGCCAAGTTTGAGCAGATCGCCATTCGCGATATTCAGGACGCCGCGGATGCGCTGCGCGGAGTGTATGAGGAGTCGAAGTTCCGCGATGGATATGTGAGCTTGGAAGTTTCTCCTTACCTGGCGCTTAAGACTCAGGAGACGATCGACGAAGCGCGCCGCCTGTGGAAGACGGTGAAGCGCGACAACGTGATGATCAAGGTTCCCGGCACGGCGCAGGGACTTCCGGCGATCCGGCAGTTGATCGGCGAAGGCTTGAACATCAATATCACGCTGCTGTTTGCACAGGAAGTGTATGAGAAGGTGGCGCAGGCGTATATCGACGGAGCGGAAGAGTACGCAGCGAAAGGCGGGAATCTGAAAAAGTTGGCGAGCGTGGCCAGTTTTTTCATCAGCCGCATCGACACGCTGGTCGATTCGAAGTTAGAGGAAAAACTCAAAACGACCACCGACCCGAAGCAGCAGGCCTTGCTGATGAGCCTATTCGGCAAAGTGGCGATTGCCAATGGAAAGCTCACGTACCAGCGTTATCAGAGCATCTTCAGCGGGCCGCGCTGGCAGGCTCTGGCGGCCAAGGGTGCACAGACTCAGCGCGTCCTGTGGGCCAGCACGAGCACGAAAAACCCCAAGTATCGCGATGTCATGTACGTTGAAGAACTGATTGGGCCCGACACGGTGGACACGATGCCTCCCGCCACCATCGATGCTTTCCGCGACCACGGACAGGTGAGGAACAGCCTGACCGAGGACGTGGAAGGTGCGGCCAAGGTGATGCAAGATCTGGAGCGGGCGGGGATTTCCATGAAGGAAGTGACCGACAAACTGACCCAGGATGGAGTGAAGTTATTCGCCGACGCTTTTGACAAGTTGTTGGCCGCGGTCGAAAAAAATACGAAGTAAGAGGATAGCCGTGAGCCGACTGAAAGTGTCCCTTCCGGAATCGCTTGCCACAACTGTGAAGGCGACGATCGCCGATTGGCAGTCGCGTGGAAACATGCGGCGGTTGTGGCAACGCGATGCCACGCTCTGGACCGGGGCCGACGAAGACAAATGGCTGGGCTGGCTCGACATCGTCGACGAGCAAGTTGGGCAGCACGATCAACTGCAGAAAGTTGCGAAGGAAGTTCAGAACCGCGGCTTTCAGCATGTGGCGCTGCTCGGGATGGGCGGATCAAGCCTTTGTCCGGAAGTGCTGCGCATGACCTTTGGCAGGATCACCCACTTCCCTACCCTGCACGTACTCGACTCCACCGATCCCGCGCAGGTGAAGGCCTTCGAGCATCAGCTTGATATTCCGAAGACGCTCTTTATCGTCTCCAGCAAGTCGGGCAGCACGCTCGAACCGAACATCTTTAAACAATATTTCTTTGAGCGGACCCGGCAGGCGGTCGGGGCGGTGAAGGTGGGCAGCCACTTTATAGCGATCACCGATCCCGGGTCGAAGATGCAACAGGTAGCAGAGGCGGATCGCTTTCTACACATTTTTTTTGGACGGCCCTCGATTGGCGGACGCTATTCCGCGCTCTCAAACTTCGGCATGGTTCCCGCTGCGGTGATGGGGCTGGACACAAAGAAGTTTCTGACGCGGACAGCGGAGATGGTGCGAGCCTGCGGAGAGAGCGCGGCTGTGGACGAAAATCCTGGCGCCGCGCTAGGCATCATTTTGGGAACGGCGGCGAATGCCGGGCGCGACAAAGCCACAATCATCGCGTCTCCCGGCATTTTCGATCTAGGAGCGTGGTTGGAACAACTGCTTGCGGAATCGACCGGGAAAGTCGGTAAGGGAATCATTCCGGTGGATCGCGAGGCTCTGGCTGCGCCGGAAATTTACGGCAGCGATCGCGTGTTCGTTTATGTTCGGCTCGAGTCTGGGGTGGACGCGGATCAGGATGCGAAAGTGGCTGCCATCGAGAAGGCGGGACATCCGGTTGTTCGCATTACCATGGCGGATATCTACGATATAGGCGCTGAATTTTTCCGTTGGGAAATTGCTACGGCGGTGGCGGGCGCGATCATCGGAATCAATGCCTTCAACCAGCCGGATGTGGAAGCCAGCAAGATCGTGACTCGAGAATTGACCTCGGCGTATGAGAAGACCGGTTCCTTGCCTGCTGAAAAGCCGATTGTTGAAGAGAGCGGCATCAAACTATTTACTGATGAGAAGAATGCGGCCGCACTGGCGCAAACTGCCGGCAGCGATAAATCGCTGGCGGGATATCTGAAGGCGCATCTGGCTCGCATCAAGGCGGGCGATTATTTCGCGGTACTCGGCTATATCCAGATGAATGCGGAGAACGAGCAGAGCCTGGAGGGGATTCGGCTTCCGGTCCGCGACAAGAAGCGAGTGGCGACCTGTCTGGGCTTCGGGCCGCGATTTTTGCATTCGACCGGACAGGCGTATAAGGGCGGACCGAACTCGGGAGTGTTTCTGCAAATCACTTGCGACGATTCGGTGGAACTGCCGGTGCCGGGACAGAAATATACTTTTGGAGTGGTGAAGGCAGCGCAGGCCCGTGGGGATTTCCAGGTATTGGCGGATCGCGGGAGGCGCGCGCTGCGTGTACATCTGGGGAGCAATCTGAAGGCAGGGCTTGCAACTTTGCAGACAGCGGTTCAGAAAGCTCTGTAGCAATTCTGTGCTTCACAAATGCGAGGGCGGGACGGCTTCGCTACGGCCGGCGGAACGCCGGCGCTACTAGGAGTGGCAGACATGCAATTAGGAATGGTGGGACTGGGGCGCATGGGCGCGAATATGACGCGACGCCTTATGCGTGGCGGACACAAGCTGGTTGTGTCTGATTTGAGCGCGGACTCGGTGAAGCAACTCGCCGGTGAAGGCGCCACGGGATCCGGATCGCTGGAGGATCTGATTCATAAGCTGACACCTCCGCGCGCGGTGTGGATCATGGTTCCTGCGGGTGGTCCGACCGAGACGACGGTGCAGAAACTCGCCGCGCACCTGCAGTCGGGCGACGCCATTATCGACGGCGGAAACTCTTATTTCAAAGATGATGTGCGCCGGGCGAGTGAACTGAAAGGCAAAGGGATTCACTATGTCGACGTGGGAACGAGCGGCGGCGTGTGGGGATTGGAGCGCGGGTACTGCATGATGATTGGCGGGCCTAAAGAAGCGGTGCAGCGGCTTGATCCCATTTTTAAGACGTTGGCGCCGGGCAAGGGTGACATTCCGCGAACTCCGGGCCGAGAGAAACTCGGGGGCACGGCGGAGGAAGGTTACATTCATTGCGGGCCCTCGGGGTCCGGGCATTTTGTGAAGATGGTGCACAACGGAATTGAGTACGGCATCATGCAGGCTTATGCGGAGGGCTTCGACATTTTCAAGAACGCCACCAGTAAAGAGCTGCCGGAGAACATGCGCTATGACCTGAACCTGCCTGACATCGCGGAAGTGTGGCGGCGCGGCAGCGTGGTGAGCTCGTGGCTGCTCGACTTGACGGCGATGGCGCTCACGGAAAATCCCACGCTTTCCGAGTATGAAGGATACGTGCAGGATTCGGGCGAAGGCCGCTGGACGATTCAGGCGGCGCTTGAAGAAGCGGTGCCCGTCGACGTGTTGAGCGCGGCATTATTCGTGCGTTTTCGCTCACGCCAGCAGCATACGTTTGCGGAGAAGATGCTTTCGGCGATGCGGCAAAAATTCGGTGGGCACGTGGAACAGGGTGCGGCCAAGGCTAAGAAGAGCGCTTAAAAGCTTTTGACCGCTGAGTTCGCTGAGTAAATCGCAGAGAACGCAGAGAAAAACAGGCTCGCAGACTGGGTTGCGGGGTCGGTCATAGACATTTCTGGGGAGTTTTTCATGGCTGAATTAGCGGAACATCCAACGGCTGCGGCGGCGCAGCCACGCATCGGCAAGCAGGGCGATCCCTGTGTCATGGTAATTTTTGGCGCGGCCGGCGATTTGACGGGTCGCATGCTAATCCCGGCGCTCTATAACCTGGCACGAGCGGGCTTGCTTTCGCGGGAGTTCGCTGTGGTGGGCGTGGCGCGCGCACAGTTGTCGAACGATGAGTTTCGAAAGAGAGTCCACGACGACGTCAAGGCCTACTGCGGCGAATGTGTGGACGATGATCTCTGGGAGTGGTTCTCGCGCCGCTTCTACTACTTCGCCGGAGATTTCAACGACGACAAACTTTACCCACAACTCAAGGACTCACTGGCGAAGGTCGATCAGGAACACGCGACCCACCAGAATTTCTTTTATTACCTGGCCACTGCGCCGAGTTATTTCGGGCCGATTGTGGAAAAACTCGCCACTGCGGGATTGATGGAACAAACCAACGGCCACTGGCGGCGGGTGGTGATCGAAAAGCCGTTTGGACACGATCTGGAATCGGCCAAAGCGCTGAACCAGCAACTGCTGAAGGTCGCAGACGAAAAGCAGATTTACCGCATCGATCATTATCTGGGCAAAGAGACGGTGCAGAACATCATGGCGTTCCGTTTTGCCAACGGAATTTTTGAGCCGGTCTGGAACCGGCGCTACATTGACCACGTGCAGATCTCGGTGGCTGAGACGGTCGGAGTGGAAGGTCGCGGCAGCTATTTCGATCATGCGGGGTCGCTGCGCGACATGGTTCCCAATCACATCATGCAGCTCATCAGTCTCACCGCGATGGAGCCGCCAATTTCCTTCGACGCCAACGCCGTTCGCGACGAGCAGGCCAAAATTCTGCACGCCATCCAACCCATGAGCGATGAAGACGTGCTAAGCCGCACGGTTCGCGGCCAATATGGCGACGGAACCGAAGATGGCAAACGCGTCTCGGCGTATCGGACCGAGCCCGACGTTCCTCCCGACTCGCGGACGGAGACCTTCGTCGCCATGAAGCTGCTGATCGATAACTGGCGATGGGCGGATGTGCCGTTCTACCTGCGGACGGGAAAGCGGATGCCGGTGCGCAACACGCATATCGTGATACAGTTTCGGCGGGCGCCGTTTGTGCTTTTCCGCGACACGCCGGTGGAGCACCTCATGCCGAACCAACTGGTGCTGCACATCCAGCCGGAAGAAGGAATTTCGCTGCAATTCGCGGCCAAGGTTCCCGGTCCAGTCATGCGACTGGGCACGGTGGACATGAATTTCGAGTATCAGGAATATTTTGGGAAGCAGCCAAGCACCGGCTATGAACGGCTGCTGCACGACTGCATGATCGGCGACCAAACGCTATTTCAGCGCGCCGACATGGTGGAAGCGGGTTGGTCTGTGGTGGATCCGGTGCTGAATCTCTGGAAAGCGCTTCCACCGCGGAATTTTCCCAACTACGCGTCTGGCACGTGGGGCCCGAAGGAAGCCGACGAACTGCTGGAACGGGACGGCCGCCGCTGGAGGAACTTCGAGAAATGATTCTGGCCGGCGATATTGGCGGCACCAATGCGCGGCTAGCTTATTTTCAACCTCAGAACGGGCACCTGCGCCTGGTCTCCGAGCGCATTTATCCTAGTCGCGAGCACCGCGAACTGGGGGAAATTGTGACCCAGTTCCTGGAGGATTCCAAGACGCGTCCAGACGTGGCATGTTTCGGGATTGCCGGTCCGGTGCGCAATGGCCGCGTTGAAACTTCAAACCTGCCGTGGGTGGTGGAGCAATCGCGGCTGGCTAGCCAGATACATCTTCCCTCGACTTTGTTGATCAACGATCTCGAGGCCAGCGCCTGGGGCATCGGTGCGCTGGCACCGGGCGATCTTGTTTCCCTGAATCGAGCGAGTGGTCCAGTGGTCGGCAACCAAGCGGTGATCGCGCCGGGAACCGGATTAGGCGAGGCGGGGCTCTTCTGGGATGGAAGCCGGCACCATGTTTTCGCCTGCGAAGGTGGTCATTGCGACTTCGCTCCGCAGGGGGATTTGCAGATCGAGTTGTTGCGCTTCCTCAAAGCGCGCTTTGGCCACGTCAGCTACGAGCGCATTCTGTCGGGCCCCGGGCTCGTGAATGTTTACGAATTCCTGCGTGAAAGTGGATGCGGGAAAGAATCGGCGGAGTTTGCCGCAGCGCTCAAGCAGGGCGACGCTGCCGCAGTGATTTCGCGGGCAGCGTTGGATGGAACTCAAAACCTGGCGGTGAAAGCCCTGGACCTGTGGATCTCAGTTTATGGTGCGGAGGCCGCAAATCTGGCTCTGAAGGCAATGGCAACCGGAGGCATATTTCTGGCGGGAGGGATCTCGCCCAAGGTACTTCCCAAACTGACAGGGCCATTGTTTATGCACGCATTCGTGGACAAGGGCCGCCTGCGTTCACTGGTAGAATCGATCCCGGTGCAGGTCATTACCAACGAGAAAGCTGGCCTGCTGGGAGCGGCGCGCTGCGCAGCTTTTCGCGGGAGCGAAGCCTAGCCCCGGCGGGAGAGGTGAGCGAAGTCCATTGAGCTCTTCTGCGGAAATTCGAACACTAACCACACCGCAGGAATTGTTCGCAGCGGCTGCAGAAGAAGTAGTGCGCACGGGCAATGAGGCAGTAGGGCAGCGGGGCCGCTTCACCATCGCCTTGGCCGGAGGATCAACTCCCAAGAGTCTCTACAATTTACTGGCTACCAATGCCCGCACTACCTTGCCCTGGGATCGCATGTTCTTTTTCTGGGGCGACGAGCGGCACGTGCCTCCTACCGATCCGGAAAGCAACTACCGAATGGCCGACGAGGCGATGCTGTCAAAGGTCCCCGTACCGCCGGGGAATGTCTTCCGGATCAAAACAGAGAACCCGGAAGCCGCAGCCGCAGCCGAGGATTACGAGAAGACAATCCGAAAATTTTTCGCGCTCGAGGCCGGACAGTTTCCCCGCTTCGATCTGATCCTTCTAGGGATGGGGCCGGACGGGCACACGGCATCGCTGTTCCCCGGGACTACAGCGCTGCAGGAAAAATTGCGACTCGTGGTCGCGAACTGGGTAGAGAAGATGAAGACGCACCGCATCTCCCTGACTCTTCCGGTTCTGAATGCGGCGCGATGCGTGACTTTTCTGGTGAGCGGGACGGACAAAGCTCCTGCGCTTAAGGCCGTGCTGGAGGAAAATGTTCCGCCCGAACAGTATCCCGCGAAGTTGATCAAGCCGAGCGACGGGAAGCTGATCTGGCTGATTGATCGCGCGGCAGCAAGTCAGCTGACAAGCACGAAGTAGCTGACGCCGTTCATGCCTGATCCCGCGGCGTGCGCCGATCACTCCGATCGCAACGCGCTGAGCACATCAATATTAGCGGCTCTCGTCGCGGGGACGAGACTGGCGACGATAGCGACGCACGCGACACCGCATACGGCCAGGAGATAGTTCAGTCCGTCGTAAGGGTTTACTCCATACAGCGCAGAGGTAAGCGCTTTGGCGGTGAGAGTCGCCAGCGGCACCCCGATCACGACACCAATTGCGGTGAGGATGAGGCTGTCGCGCAGCACCATCCAAACCACCTGTCCCCGCTGCGCGCCGACCGCCATGCGCACGCCTATTTCCACCGTGCGATTATTCACCCGGTAGGCCAGCGTGCCATAGAGACCGGTGGCAACCAGCAGAACGGCCAGCAGCCCGAAGAATCCCGCCAGCCGCGCGAACAGCAATTGCTGTGAGATCGTAGTTTCGTACTGCGCTTGTTGGGTGATCGGTTGGATCAGGGGCAGATTCGGATCCATCTCCTGCACGACCTTGCGGGCGGACGGCAAGATCGCCAGCGGCTCGCCACGAACGCGCAGCTCGACGTTCATTTTTCCGGTGATCGGAATCTGGGCGTACATGTACCAAGCCATGGGAATCGGCTCTTCGTCGATGCTGCGGTACTTGTGGTCCTTGACCACGCCCACGACTGTCATCTGAAATCGCGCATCGGCAGTTCCGATGGTATGCCCCAGCGGATTCTGGTTGGGCAGAAATCGTTTCGCGAACAGCTCACTGATGATGCCCACATGGGGAGAGGTGGCCGTGTCGGAATCGGCAAAGTCGCGGCCGGCAAGAACCGGCACTCCGAGCGTATGAAAGAAATCCGGACCCACTACGTTACTGCGCACCCAGGCGGATCCGTGTGACGAGTGGGGCAACTTGCCATCGATGGTCATGTCGTTGTTGTCCGACCACATTGACCCAAGACGCTCGGCCATGATGGTTACCGATTGCACGCCGGGGAGTCCGCGCAGCTTGCGCATCAGTTCCTGATAAAACGCAACGCCTTCGGGAACGGAATGGATGTTTTGAGGATTCACGCCGAAGACGACCAGTCCTTCCGCAGGAAAACCTAGAGAAACGTGCTGAAGGTTCTGCAGGGTGCGGATAAGCAGCCCGGCGCCGACCAGCAGCACCACGCACAATGCCATTTGCAGCGCGACGACCACTCTGCCGGTGCGGCTTTTGCCAGCGTCACTATTCGATGTTGCCACCGATGTTTTCAGGACTAGGGCCGGGCCAGCCGAGAGCGCAGCGCGCAGGGGCGCCAATCCAAACAACAGCGCAGCCAGTGCCAGAATGCTCAGCGTGAATATGAGGACATTGTGGTCAGGCGCGAGGCTTGATTCGATCTGCGCCCATGCTGCCAGTGCCTTCGTCGCATAGGTGGCAAAAAGCCAGGCTGGCACACCTCCTAGCGCGACCAGCAGCAGCGCTTCCGTCAACAACTGGCGAAACAACTCTCCACGGCCCGCTCCCAGCGCGAGACGCAACGAAAACTCTCGCTGCCGGGTAGCATTACGAGCTAGCAGCAGCATCACCACGTTGCTGAGCGCGATCAGCAGGACAAGTCCCACCATCGCCATCAGCATTCGCAGGGGCCTGCCATACTGCTTGTCATAGCCGGGAAAGTTCTTCGCAGGCTCGAGACTCAGCACAGGCCGCTGTTCCCCGGGCTCCGGATTGCCGAGGCCGATATACGCTGCGGTTTGAAAGGTGGATTGCAGTTGGGCGGCGGCTTGTTCCATGGTCGCGCCTTGGGCAAGACGTCCCAGCATGCGGAGGCACCACCAGGTGGAATTTTCGCGATAGATCTTGCCGTCTTCCAGCGGATGGCCCCAGGCATTCAGTTCCAAGCGGCTCTGCAGCGGAGTCCAGAAATCGGTGGAACTGCCCGGCTCCGCCCCTTCAAAACCTTCAGCTGCGATGCCGACAACGGTGAGGGGCACTCCATTCACGTACAACGTCTTCCCCAGCACATCCGTACTGCGCGAAAACCGTCGTGTCCAGTAGTTGTAACTGATGACTACAATGGCGGCGTGGTTTGTCTCGTCCCGCTCCGTGAATCCGCGTCCTCGGGCCAGCTTTACACCCAACCCGGAGAAGAAGTTACCGCTCACCATGTCGCCTTCCGCTTCTTCCGGCTCTGCTTCGTAGCGCACCGCGACTTTTCCCGTGGATAGCGGCACGTAAGCCATGACCTGCGCCAAGCCACGGTGCTGCTGGCGCAGAACATCGTAAACCGGATAGGAAAATGTTTCGTGCGAGTCGATGGTTCCAGTTCTATGGGGCGAGCCCGAGGTGTTCAGATAGACCACGCGGTCCGGATCGGCCACAGGCAGCGACTTGAGCAGCACTGCGTTCATCACGCTGAAGACTGCCGTATTTGCCCCAATGCCGAGCGCGAGCGTTAGCACACAGACCAGCGTGAATCCCGGGAACTTCAAGAGCTGGCGGATTGCATATTGGAGATGATCCAAGAGCATCGCTTTTCAACGTTCTCCTTATCATTTCCACATCGCATTTCCCGGTCCATCCCCTGGCAATGCTAAGTTGAGTAATTTGCAGGGTTTGAGTTAGAAGAAGGACCTCGCCCTGTCCACAATCGGACTTGCTTGTCCGGGAGGGGACAAATCTTGGTTGAACCGCAAGGTTTGGCGTTTGGGACTAAGTTCTAGCCGCGCCAGTCGCCGATTTCCTTCAGACCTTGGCCGCGGGCATGCTCGAAAAGCCGCACCCGGTGGCGGGAGTGTTCAAATTCGTGGATGTCGGCCCAGACCTCGGCTTCCCAATTGTGCTCGTGGGCGGCAGATTCGCCGCAGGTGGCACACCGGGTATGCAGCGTGACCGGAATGGTTTCAACTCCCACCGGGGTGGCCCCCGGCAATTCGACAAAAATGCAGCGCACTTCCTGGACTTCTTCGTCCTCGCCGAGAACGTGCTCGTAGCGCAGCAGGTATCCGAAGCCGAGCTTCCTGGCCTCAGTTTCAGCCTCAGCACGGGTGTGAAAAGGACCGTACTCCGCCCGCAATTGCTCGGTGGAGTCGCACGTCATCCAGAAAACTTCCTTGTAAGCCATCGCAGGGTTCGCCCCGGGGTCGCGAAGCCGGCTCGGCTGCTGTTGAGCCCGCACTTGGTCGATCACCCTCTGCAGTGCAATTGCTGTGCCGCCGCAATTTTCCCGCAACCTGTTGGCGAACATGGCGTTGACGGGAGAAAGCGTGAGCGGATAAAAGCTTCAGCGTGAAAGGTTTTGCAGAGTTTGGCCGTGAGTGGGAGCACGATTTGGGAAAGGCAGAGGCATAGCTTCGCCTCTGCCTTAACAGAAAGGTGAAATGATTCCCGATGACGACAGCGGAGTGGATGCGGCTGTCGCTCTGAACCGGCTAGTCAGCGCCGACGGCTTGGCTGTACGGCATGCCCGGCCGCTCGGCCTCGGGCGGCCACTGCTTTCCGCCATGGCTGGCCACGTACATGGCCAGTTCCAGGCGGCTCCAAACGCCGAGTTTGTCAAAGGCGCTGCGCAGGTGGTTCTTGATGACTTGTTCGCTGGTGCCGACGATCTTGCCGATTTCGCGGTTGGTCAAACCCTCCCAGACCAAAATCGAGATTTGAATTTCTTTCGGTGTAAGGCGCTCGCATGGGGTCATGACTGGGGCGCCTCCTTGGTGTAAATAGCGATGGCCAGCTTCACGCGCTTGCGGCCCTCACGAATCCCGGCGCGCAAAAACAGAGTGCGCAGGTGCTGCTTGACGGTGCGCGGGCTGATGTTGAGCTGGCCCGCAATTTCCTTGTTGCTGCAGCCCTGCACCAGCAAGTTCAACACTTGCTGATCGCGGGGTGTAACTTTGACTTGGTCGAGACTGATCATGATTGCTTTACTCCTCCTGCTGATTTAGCGATCACACTCGGATTCGTGCATTGCACGACTTTCGCCAATCCTTCGTGTCCGAGGGCTTCGCGGGCTAACTACCTTGGAGCGCTGGTACTTGGGGGCGACAACCAGGGTTTTCAGGTGGCTTTCAGGAACAGCGTGGTAGGCTAGCCGAGTTCCGAAATGGTCCAAGCCTGTGACGCACGGCGATCACCCGCGAGACATCTGCGCCGCCGCTATGCTCCCGGCAGTCGTCGTTTCGCGGCGCCGGCCGCATCTTCGCGCCGATGCAATTTCGCAGCGATTCCTTGCCGTATCAAGAGTTTCGCGGCTATGCATCGCCCGCCTTTCCTTCGAGGTGATCCGGTGAAGAAACATCCGAATCAGTTTGTGGTGATGAAGCAAGCTCTCTCCCATAGTGAACGGCGTACGAAGCGGTTGATTCTCATTTCGGTCCTGATGGCCGGGCCCTTGAGTTTTGCACAGGTCAACGTCGCGACCCAGACTCAAAACTCGGCCACTACTCCTTCAACCGGGGCGCCGCTCACGATCACGCTGCAGGATGCGCTGCAGCGAGCTCGCCAGAACGATCCCCAATATCGCTCGGCGGCGATCACCGATCCGGGTGTGGCACGCGAGGATCGTGTGCAGGCTCGCGCCGCACTGCTGCCCAACGTGAACTACGACAATTCTTTCATCTACACGCAGGGGACCGGACCGCTGCCCGTGACCTGCGCCACCCTTGCCGCAGGATGCCCAACCTCACGTTTCATCGCGAATAATGGCGTGCATGAGTACATCAGCCAGGCGGACGTGCACGAGGCGCTGTCTCTCACCAATGTTGCGGACTACCGGCGCTCGGCGGCGGCTCTGGCGCAGGCGCGGGCGAAGGCCGAAATCGCCCGACGCGGCCTGGTAGTCACCGTGACGCAGGCCTACTATGCGCTGATCGTGGCCCAGCGCAAGTACGCAACGGTACAGCGCGCCGCCGCTGAGGCCGGGCGATTCCTTGACGTCAGCCAGAAACTGGAGCACGGCGGCGAAGTCGCGCATGCCGACGTAGTCAAGGCGCAGATCCAGGACCGGCAGCAACAGCGCGATCTGCAGGAGGCTCAACTCAACATGGAGCGCAGCCGGCTGGATATGGCGGTAATGCTCTTTCCGGATTTCAATCAGGACTTCGCCGTCGTCGATGACCTGCAGACTCCCGAGCCCTTGCCCAACTTCGCTGAAGTAGAGGCTGCGGGCAAGAAGAACAATCCCGACCTGCGCGCAGCGCTGGCGGCGCTGGAAGTTGCCAAGCACGAAGTCACGGCGGCCTGGGGTGGTCTGCTGCCGTCTCTGAGCCTCGACTATTTTTATGGCATCGATTCCAACCAATTCGCCATTCGATCCCACGGCGTGCGGAACCTCGGGTATTCCACCGTGGCCAGCTTGCAGATTCCAATTTTCAGCTGGGGCGCAGATCGCAGCAAGCTCAAGCAGGCGGAGTTGCGGCGGGACCAGGCGCGAGTCGAATTGACGTTCGCGCAACGAGAGCTGCTGAGCCACCTGCGACAGTTCTACAGTGAAGCCGAGACTTCGCGCTCGGAAATGGAGTCGCTGGCAAGTTCCGCCGAATTGGCGGCTGAAAGTATGCGGCTCACCACTCTGCGCTACCAGGCCGGGGAATCCACCGTATTGGAGGTGGTCGACGCGCAAAATACCCTGACGCTGGCGCGCAACGCGTACGATGATGGGCAGGCGCGTTTCCGCGTTGCGGTGGCAAACCTGCAAACTCTGACTGGAAACTTCTAGCCGAATGAACCGCACCCACACAGTCCAACCATGCTGGAATCGAGGCTGCAGCCTCTGGCGCAGCCCACTCGCAGTAGCGGCTGGGACGGCTATCGTGAGCATACTGATCACCGCGGGGTGTTCGTCGGACAAGGGCGACCAAGAGCTGACTGTGACAGTGCAAGTCGCTCCTGTAGAAAAAACTACGATTCAGCGAACAATCAATGCGCAAGCCGTTCTGTTTGCACGGCAACAGGCGGCGATTGTGCCCAAGATCAGTGCTCCGGTGAAGAAGTTTCTGGTAAAGCGCGGCAGCCCCGTCCGTGCAGGACAACTGCTGGCGGTGCTCGAGAACCGCGATCTGAGCGCCGCAGCGCAGGACACGAGAGGCAGCTACGAGCAGGCACAGGCTGCCTACGAAACCACCACCGGGGCCAGCCTGCCGGAGGAAATCCAGAAGGCGCAGAGCGATGTGCAGCAGGCCCAGGCATCGCTCAGTGCCCAGGAGAAGGTTTACCAGAGCCGCCAGCAACTGTTCGAGCAAGGAGCGCTGCCACGGAAAGAACTCGACCAGTCCCGCGTCGATTTCACGCAAGCCAGCAACCAGTACGCGATCGCCAAGAAGCATCTGGACGCGCTGATGGCCATCGGCAAGCAACAGGAACTCAAATCGGCTGCGGGACAACTGGAATCGGCGAAGGGCAAGTATCTGGGAGCGGAGGCACAACTCAGCTATTCGGAAATTCGCAGCCCGATGGACGGCGTAATTACCGATCGTCCTCTCTACCCCGGTGAAATGGCCGCAGCCGGCACGCCGCTGCTGACGGTGATGGATATTTCTTCCGTCATCGCCAAAGCGCATATCCCGCAAAGTGACGCGGCCGCATTGAAAATCGGAGATAAGGGCACCATGACTGTGCCCGGAATCGACGAACCGATCGAAGGCAAAGTCACGGTGGTGAGTCCTGCGCTGGATCCCAACAGCACTACCGTCGAAGTGTGGCTTGAGGCGAAGAATCCCAAGCACGAACTGAAGCCGGGGACGAGCGTACAGCTTGCGTTGACCGCGAAAACGGTGAGGGACGCTCTCGTGATTCCGGCGAATTCGGTCATCACCGCGCCCGACGGCGCCACTGCGGTCATGCTCGCAGGTGCTGATGGCCGGGCTCATCAGAAGCCGGTCAAGCTGGGAATCCGCAACGGCGATGACGTGCAGATCGTGGATGGAGTCACGCCCAGCGACAAAGTGATTGCCGTGGGCGCGTACGGATTGCCCGATAAAACCAAGATCAAAATCGAGTCTGCTCAGGCTCCCGCCGAAGGAGCGTCGCAAGGCTCCAAGGAAGGATCGAAAGCTCCCGGTGAGGAATCCAGTGACAAATAGACGCTGCGGAGCATCGGCGTGAACGCCTTGAAGGTCGTCGGTTCAACTGACGAACGTTCGACCAGTCAGTATTGGATTGCGCAACACTCGCGGCCCGTCATCTTCCTGATTCTGACTTTTGGCCTGCTGGGGGCGTATCTCGCGTTTACGATCCCAGTATCGGTGTTCCCTAATACCGATTTCCCTCGGGTGCTGATTGCGGTCGATAACGGCGTGATGCCGATCGACCAGATGACGGTGACGGTGACGCGGCCGATCGAGGAAGCCGTCAACAGCGTGCCCGGACTGCAAACGGTGCGGTCCATCACCAGCCGAGGATCCGCGGAGATTGATTTGTATTTTCGCTGGGACATCGACATGTTCCAGACGCTGCAGTATGTGAATGCCGCGATTTCGCGGGTGCAGCCGGAACTTCCATCCACCGCGAAGATCGAGGCTCATCGCCTGACCTTCGCCGCGTTTCCCGTGATCGGCTATAGCCTGACCTCCGATAGCATGCCGCAAACCAAGCTGTGGGAGATGGCGACTTATGAAATGAAGCCGCGGCTCAATCGTCTGGACGGCGTTTCCACCGTGATCATTCAAGGTGGGCAGGAGCCGGAATTCCATATCACTCCGGATCCGGCAAAGCTGCTCACGGCAAACGTCACTGTGTCCGACATTCTGGATGCCGTGAAGCGCACGAATCTCATCGACTCGCCGGGATTGCTCGAGCGAAATCATCAGCTTTATCTCGGCCTGGTCAGCGGTCAAGTACGCACGCCGGCAGAAATTGCGAACGCAGTCATCAAGAGCACGCCTGCCGGAATTCCGGTGCGCATTGGCGACGTGGCCCAAGTGGCTCCGAATGTGAAACCGGTTTATACAGTGGTCACGGCAAACGGGAAGCCTGCCGTCCTGCTAAACATCAATCGCCAACCGGATGGCAACACTGTTCAAGTCGCCCAGGAAGTTCATGACGAGATCGACCGCATCCGCAAGACGCTGCCGCCGGGAGTGCAGATCCAGCCGTTTTACGACCAGTCGATCATCGTCGACGAATCCATCAAGAGCGTGCGCGATGCCATTCTGGTAGGCCTGATTCTGGCGTCGATCATCCTCGTGGTTTTTCTGCGCGACTGGGGAACGTCGCTGGTCGCGGGCCTGGTGATTCCAGTGACCATTATGGTCACATTCATCGCACTGAAGGTGATGGGCGAGACGTTCAATCTGATGACGCTTGGCGGGCTGGCCGCGGCAGTGGGACTGGTGATCGATGATGCGATTGTGGTGGTGGAGAACATCGTCTTGCACCGCGACATGGGGCAGACGCGATTGGAAGCCATCCGCAGCGCGCTAAAAGAAATCACGGTGCCTCTGATCGGATCGACCATTACTCCAGTCGTCGTCTTCATTCCGCTGATCGTGATCACCGGCGTCACCGGGGTTTTCTTCCGCGCTCTGGCGGTGACCATGACAGTGTCGCTGCTGACGTCACTGGCGCTGGCGGTGTCGTGGACCCCGACCCTTAGTCAATATTTCATCAAGGGGAAGCATGACGGTCGTGAAAACGCGGACGCCCCAGCTCCTGGTGAAATTGAAGATGAGGCTTCCGGGAAAAACGAAGAAGCGAGGAAAATGCTGGCGGCGGAAGAGAAGCACCTGAGCGGCTTCTTTCTGCGCGTCGTGAATTTCCATGAGCATTGGCTGCGGCGCGCTCTGGAAAGGCCTTTGTTCCTTATCCTCTTCAGCGTGGGGCTGATCGTCGCTTCCTATCTTTGCTATACGTTTTCCGGCTCGGACCTGCTGCCGGAAATGGACGAAGGCGGCTTCGTCATCGACTACATCATGCCCGCGGGTAGTTCGCTGGCTGAAACCAACCGCGTGGTGGGCCACGTTGAACAGATGCTGCGGGAAGTTCCCGAAGTGGAGAGCACTTCGCGGCGCACCGGACTGCAACTCGGCTTGGCCTCGGTTACAGAAGCCAATACCGGTGACGTCCTGGTGAAATTGAAAGCCAAGCGCAAGCGAGATATTGAGGACATCATCGCCGACGTGCGTGCCGACATTAAGAAACAGGAACCTGCTCTCGACATCGAATTCATCCAGGTCCTTCAGGACATGATTGGCGATCTTACGTCGGCTCCGGAGCCGATTCAGATCAAGCTTTTTTCCCAGGATCCCAAGCAACTGGAGCAATGGGCGCCAAAAGTCGCCGACGCGATCGGGAAGATCAAAGGCGTGGTGGACATACTGAATGGGATCGAAAACACGGTGAGCGGGCCGGCAGTGACGTTCCAGGTTGACCCCGGCGTCGCCGCCAGAGCGGGATTCACTGCCGAGGAAGTTGCGCTCGACGCTTCCGCGATTCTGGAGGGCGAGCCTGCGCCGACGCCAGTAGTCGCCAACGATCGCGCTTACACCCTGCGCGTACGTTTCCCCGCGGAGAACCGGGCGTCGCTGGAAGCCATGCGCGATACGTTGCTGGTCAGCAGCAGCGGACACACGGCGACTCTGGGCGCGCTTTCGCAGGTCGTGGAAAATCCGGGGCAGACCGAAGTTCGCCGCGAAAATTTGCAACGCGACGTTGCGGTAACCGCCCGATTGGAGGGCAGAAGCCTGGGCAGTGGAATGGCTGACGTGCAGAAAGTTGTGGCCGGGTTACACATCCCGTCGAGTATTCGCGTGGAATATGGCGGGACCTATCAGGAACAGCAGCAGTCGTTCCACGACCTGGTGATCGTGCTGATTCTTGCCATCCTGCTGCTGTTCATCGTGCTGCTGTTTGAGTTTGGATCATTCGCAGCGCCGATTGCCATCCTGTCGTCGGCATTGCTCTCGACTTCGGGAGTCTTCATCGCGCTGCTGATTACGCGCACTACCTTCAACATTTCCTCGTTCATGGGGATGATCATGGTGATCGGCATCGTGGCTAAGAACGGAATTCTCCTGCTCGACGCGGACCACAAGATGCGCAGCCTTGGATTGGACACGGAACGAGCGATGCTGCAAGCCGCGCGCCGCAGGTTGCGTCCGATTGTCATGACGGCTCTGGCCACGGTCGCGGGGATGCTTCCACTGGCGTTCGCGATCGGTGCGGGTTCCCAAATGTTGCAACCTCTGGCAATTGCCGTCATCGGCGGCGTTCTCATTTCGATGGTGCTCTCGCTGATCATCACTCCGGCGGTACACTTCTATTTGAGCAGCAAAAATGGCTCCTCCGCCGAGGTTCTTGCCCCAGCAGCGGACTAGGAAAATTCGTGCACCTCGTGCAGATTTTTGCAATCCTCTGGTTACCGGCGAGGTTACCGGGAACTGAGCTGTTTTTCGGGCACTTATTACACTCGTAACCTTGGCCCGGTTGGCGGTAAACTATTGGCGGATTTGAGCTGTACAGGTGCCCCGAGGTATTCGATACGGCTGAAGCCGGACCCTCTGATTTGCAAGCCTTGGAGCCCTGTGATGGCGCAGAAGTTGCACTAGAAACAGGCGCATACCCGCAGACTTGCCGGGTTGCGCGCCTCAGCCGATCCGGCTGGTGGAACGAAATCGTGCCCGAGAAAGAAAGCAAACCAATTTTCGACGAGCAGACTCTCGCCAAGGTGCTGGAAGCGGCTTTTGTGATGCAAGAGCACAACCGTGAACAGCAAAAGAATGGTCGCGGCCCGAAGCTGGCGAAGAATCTCGCGGGAGCGGAAAGATGGCCCGGCACGTCCGCCGGTAAGCCGCAGATACAGCCTACGGTCGCTACTCCAACGGCCGATTCCGGCTTTTCGCTCGCCCAAATCGTCGATATCCAGCACCAGGTGCAGGTGCGTCAACTGGGATTGCAGAACGTGATGGAGTTGGTCGTCGAGCGTTTGGCGCAAATCGCCAAGGTTGGTGGCGCTGCCATCGGAATCCTCGAAGACCAGAGTGTGCATTACCGGGCTGCAGCGGGCGTCATGGCACTGGCGGCGGGAACAGAAGTTCCCTTGGAGAAGGCGCTGTGCGTCGATTGCCTTCGGGCGGGCAGCGTTTTTCGCTGCGCCGACGTTCGAATGGAGGCCATTGTCGACGAGGATGAGTGTCGCCGTCGCGGCATCCTTTCGATGATCGCGGTTCCGATCTTTCATCGTGGCGCCGTCGGCGGCAGTGTCGAAATCTATTTTCCGCGGCCGCACGCCTTCACGGAGGAAGACATTCACATCAGCCAGCTCATGGCTGGACTGGTGGCACAGGCGTTGGCCCGGGACGACGAATTCAACTGGAAAAAATCGGTCGCCGACGATCGTGCCGCGATGTTGAAGGCCCTCGAACAGCTCGAGCCTGATCTCGCAGCGCTGGTCGATGCTCGCGCTGTCAAGGACGTTGCACCAACGGCGGGCACTGCGTCGGTGGTAAAGTCCGCGGCGACGTTCGTCTGTCCGAGGTGCAGCCACGAACTCTTAGGAGAAGAGCATTTCTGCGGGAACTGCGGCTCGCCTCGCAGTAGCGATTACGAGGCGCCCAGCCTGCAGAGTAAGGTGGCTTCGTTCTGGAATATGCAGCAGGCGATGCAAGAACCCGTGGCCGATTTCCCAGCGGGCGCGGAAGGATCTAACGAAGAGCCGCCGGGAAAACTTGATGAGGTTACGGCTCAAGAGCCGGTCATCGATTTTATTGAACAGGAAATCGCCGAACCCTTTACTGGAATCTCCGAGCCGTTTACTCCTATCGAAGCTTTGCGAAGCGAAACCACTCAGTCCACGGATGTGATTGAAGCGAACGTAAACGCGGATTTTGAGAGTGCCGCGCAGTCGGATCTCGAAATCTCGCAGCACACTCCTCCGGAAGAGGAGGTCAAAGCACCGGAACCGACCGCCCTCGTGAAATCGGAGCGCGGCGCAACCTGGACCTCGGCCGCAACGACTCTAGAGTTCTTCGAGCGCTTGGCTCGGGCAAAAAATCGCGGCGTTTGGGCTGAATTCTGGAACACCCGGCGAGGCGACATTTACCTGGCGATTGCAGTCGTTCTGATGGTGGGTGTGATTCGGTGGGCAGTCGTCTCCAGCCATTCCGTAAGCGCGACTAGCAATCCAACTGCAGCCGCCGCACACCACCGAGCTGCTCCCGATGCCGATCTTTCGCTTTTCGAGAAACTTCTTGTCAAGGTGGGCCTGGCGGAGGCGCCAGATCCTCCCCAGTACAAAGGAAATCCACGCACCCAGGTTTGGGTCGACCTCCACACGGCGCTTTATTACTGCCCTGGCGCCGATCTCTACGGGAAGACTACGAACGGCCGATTCAGTTCTCAGCGGGAGGCGCAATTAGATCAGTTCGAGCCCGCCTATCGTAAAGCCTGCGATTGAAAGCCTTTTCCAGCCCCGTTTAAGTTGACAACCTCTGGCCGCGGGAGTGCAATCTTACATATAGGTTTCGCCTGCTCAATGATCATGTCCTGCTAAGAAAAGGGAGAACCCTATTTGGCGCATCAAACCGAACATTCCGAAGAATCCAGCAGCCTGCCACCGCCCGAGTTGAACCCTCTTTTAAATCCGCTCCTGGCGGAGAACATGGGCCGGTGGGCGCAGGTGTACTTCACTAGCCCGCCGGAAAAGCGCGAGCAAGCAGTGCAGGAACTCGTGCGCGAATTGTCAGCGGAAAAGTCGAAGCGCGAAGGAACGGGCACAGCGGCAGCGCCTTTGGTTAGGGCGGAGACGCCTGTGGTGAGACCGAAGATGCCGGAACCAGCGGTCTCACCCGTTTCACCAGTGCCAGAGGTTTACGCGACGCAGGTTCGGTGTCGCGCCTGCGGCCGAAAGAACCCTTCGACGCAGAGGTTCTGCGGTATGTGCGGAACTCATCTCGGAGACGGCGGAGAAACCGCCGACCTGGATCGAGATCATCTGCGCAGCGACGATCTTGAAATTACCTCCGCTGCAGAGCGCGATTTGGATCATTCCCCTGTCGACGAAGCAGGCCCTTATGCGGATGAACAGGACTCGCATTTCATTTCGCGTGAGCATGAGGTCTACGAGCCGCGATTGAACACGAACGAATTGTCGTTGTTCCAGACCGGGAGCAACGTTGACTACGATGACGATGACGTAATCATTTCGACTCCACCCGGTGGAGGTGTGTACCGCTTTGTGATTGGGGTGGTGCTGGCGATCGTGATCGGGACGCTTGCCTACATGGCGTGGCGCAGCTCGCAACAAACATCGCAATCTCATTTGGAGCAGTCCGCGCCAATGGCGGCGGCTGAAGGTGCGCCGGCGGAACCGGCGCCAGCCGAATCAACGCCGCCAGTCGCCGCAAAAACAAACCCACCGGAGCGAACTCAACCGAACCCACCGGAACCAACGCCCCCGGTGGAAAAGCAGTCAGCCGCGCCTGCAGCCAACCCCGCCAAAGATGCTAGCAAGCGGGTTCGAGAAGTGAGCACTCGAACCGACGATTCCGCTCCAAGCCTGCCGCATGGCGTTTCCAGGCCGCCCAAGGATACTCCAGCCCAAGCTTCGTCCACAGCGGGCACAGAGGAACTCGCCGTCGCTCAAGGTTATTTGAACGGCAGCAATGGCCAAGGACGCAACAGCGCAGAGGCGGCGAAATGGTTGTGGAAAGCCATAGCCAAACACAATGCGCAGGCGAGCCTGCTTCTATCGGATCTGTACCTGAAGGGCGAGGGAGTGTCGAAGAATTGCGATCAGGCGCGGGTGTTGCTCGACTCCGCGGCGCTCAGGGGCGTGAAAGACGCAGGCGTCCGCCTGCGACATCTTCAGGCCTTTGGTTGTCAGTAATCGAAAATCCAGGTGTGAAAGAAGTTCTTCAGAATTCCGGCCCGGCCAAGGACGCCGCAATTCACGGGCGACGTCCAGGGCAACGGGATCCAGAAAAATTACTGCATCAGGAGCACCGATGGACTACGCCGCGACTCATACCAGAGGGCGAGTTCCACCCGGTTCCAAAGTCCGAGTTTGTCGTAAATTACCCGCAAGTAATTTTTAACGACATGCTCCGTCGTTCCGATGGCATCGGCAACTTCTTTGTTCTTTAAGCCTTCGGCAACAAGTTGGATGACTCGGTGTTCGCGTTCATTTGGGACACGGGTGCCATAGCGTCCATCTGCAGACATGTTTGCCTCCGATATAAAAGGGTTGCGAGTTTCACTCGTTTGATACCACCGGTGATTCCAAAACGTAAAAATAAGCGGTTGAAATGAGCTTTAACGGTTCGCCGGGCCATTTTCAGCTGACTTGCTATCTCCGCATTATCGCAACCTTGCAGAAGCAATTCGACAATTTGCTGTTCGCGTGGCCCTAACCGAACAGTTTGTTCCTTCATTGTGTCCCCCCTTGTTCGTTTTGAATCGCCTTTGGCCGGGTTTGGCGCTTGGCTATGTGTTTCCAATTGTCATAGCATCCACAGTGCCATTTTCAGCCTGGGGTTGTCTGTGACGCCCGAACATCCAATTTCCACAGGCACTTGCGGACAATGAACACGATACTGGGAAACCCCTAGGGGCGCTGAATACCGCCTGGAAGGTCGCGTTTAGCCGCTAACGGCGAGGTTAAACGCGCAACTAGCCCGTATCCTCGGCCTTGCAGCGCTGATCCGACAGTGAGCGCAACTCTGCGAGGAGCCGAAAAAAAGCAGAAGCGAGCGGATCAATCGCCGAGAAAAACGATAATTTGAGGGATAAAATCAGGTAAATACCTTAGTCGAAAGTTCCTGCCATATCGCACTCAATTGGCACAAATTACACGCTCTGGCTTTGGGGCCCGGTTTGCGGTTCCAAGCCCGCCCCCATATGTAGAGTCTGTTGTCCATTCATTTTTTTCACTAAGTCTAAATTTCAGACCATCTTGTGGAGAAAGGTTTTAAAGGAGATCTCAACTCAAAAACATGGCTTTGCGACTCATTTCATGTTATCGAGGATGGAGCCAACAATCCCGCCAACTACCCCGCCTTCCACGGTTTCACGCCGGGTTTCGTGAGGCATGTACCGCTGTAGCGCATGAGCCAATTTGGCAATGGGAAGGGTTTGCAGCCAGATCCTTCCGGGGCCAGTGAGAGCAGCGAGAAAAATTCCGTCTCCGCCGAAGATCATGTTCTTGATGCCGGGCACGGTCGTGATCTGGAACGAGACGCTGGCCTGAAAAGCGCCCACATGGCCGGGATGGACACGCAAAGTTTCGCCGGGCTGAAGATCGCGCACAACTAATTCTCCGGAGAGTTCGAGCCAGGCCGTGCCCTGCCCGCTGAGCCTTTGCAAAAGAAATCCGTCGCCGCCGAAAATTCCCGCGCCCAGCGATTGCTGAAAACCGACTCCGACCTGAATTTGCGGCGTCGCACAGAGGAAACCGTGCCGGTGAATCATGTACTCATGACCCGGCGAGACTTCGACGGGCACGATGTGACCGGGAAGCTTGGTCGCGAACGCGAGCTCACCGACAGCGCCTGCCGCCCGGTATTCAGTCATAAAAATGGACCCGCCTCCGGCAACGCGCTTGAGCACGCCGAAGAGACCGCCGCCTCCGCCAAACTGCGTGTGTGTCGTCATCTGGATCGAACTGCTCATCCAGGAGAGTTCTCCGGCTTCAGAGATGATGCTGTCATTCGGTTCGAGTACAAACTCGAGAACAGGCATGGTAGTGCCGGTGATGCGACTCTGCATGGCGGATCTCCCAGGTTCTGTCAGGTTGATTCCCTACGCGCGATTCAACATCGAGCGTACGGAAAAGTCAGAGTATACATTGGCTGGTGCGAACGGCGGAGCAGCAGGCATTCGCACGCTTCGATGGTCGTTGCTTATTCAGGTCGCGCTTATTCTGCCCGTGGCTGTTCAGCCTCGACGTGCTTTGGTCGTCTTACCAGGACGTGGTAGGTAGCCGCGTCCCATGCATTGTGAATGCCGCTGAACAGTAGAAGCAGCACCGCTGCGGCCACTCCGAACATCGCTGGATGCACATCGGCGCGAACCGCCCACGCCGATGCCGCCAGGGTTGCGTAGGCAGCCAAAGGCAGCAGCGCATGAAACAACCAGTCTTCGAACACAGGCTGGTAGGCGGTTTGTCGTCGCATACGCCGCGTCACGATTGTGGCGTACACGAACCCGCACAGGCCGATCACGCCGCAAACAAGTGAAGGACCTTGGATGCCGCGCCAGGGAGCGCTAAGCGCCGCCGAGAGCAACAGTACAGTTGCGAAATGAACGATGTTGGGGGTCGCAAACGCTTCGCCGGCCTGCGCTTGACCTGGCGTGCGTGGCATGTCCGCGAGCAGGGCCATGACGACGAACTGGAGCCCGATCAGGGCTCCCGCCGACGATCCCACAATGACAAAGAAGTTCACCCAGCGTGCGAGTTCCGTCATGCCGTGATCTTAAATGGTCACGCCCAGAGGCGAGTGTCTTGACGCAATCGGGCGACGTCCTTTGCCGGCGCAGTCCCGAAGAAGCGGCTGTATTCGCGGGAGAACTGCGAAGCGCTCAGATAGCCCACGCGTTGACTGGCGGTGCTCGCGTCCATCATCGTCGACAACATGAGGCGCCTGGCCTCCTGCAGGCGCAGCACTTTTTGATAGTGCAGCGGGCTCATCGAAGTAACACACTTGAAGTGGTCGTGGAACGAGGAAACGCTCATGTGCACCAAACCGGCAAGTTCTTCGACCTTCATGGGTTGAGAGTAGTTTTCTCGCAGCCAGGAAATCGCCTTCGCCACTCGCTGCACGCTGGACTCGGCAAAGCCCATTTGAGCGACGCGAACTCCGATGGGGCTGCGCAGCAGCCGAATTAAAATTTCGTCGGTCACAAGCGGAGCGAGAAGTTCGGCATCACCGGACTGTCCCAAGCATTCCATCAACCGTGTGGCGGCGTTGATCACGCTCTCCTCGAGTGGAGTGACGTAAACCGCGGCTCTCTCCTGAGCCGGAGGCAGACCGTGCGGAAATACTTTGAGGACCAGGTCGGCAATCTTGTGCGGCTCGAGGTCCAACTTGAGAGCGAGATACGGCTCGAGATGGCTGGCCTGCGTGACCTGGGCAGCCACCGGCAACGCCACCGAAAACACAATCATGCGCGCTGCGTCGTACTCGTACACATCCTGACCGACGATGAAGGTCTTCGCTCCTTGTGCGGCGATGCATAACGAGGGCAGCCGAACGGCGTGTAGGCATTCTTCGTTAACACGTGAGAGACGGATGGCGTGCCAGCCAGGCACGCGCAACTCAAAACTGCCGTCATGAGGGGCATACGCGGCAATTAAGCGTGCCAGGGCCGCGCGTGGGTCGACTCCGTTGCCGGCCCGCCGCAAAGGCACGACTTTGCCGTTCGTCTTCTCGCCCTTGAAAATGCTCGGTTTTGTAGTCATAGTCGGGCTTCCCAGCGCTCAAGACTAGCCGTTTAAGCCTTCAAGACCGCCTGCACGTACGCGGGCTTCATCGGCAGCCGTCGCATGATCTTCCCTGTCGCGTCGTGCAAGGCCGCTGCGATCGCCGGAGCCGCAAGGGCATTCGCCGCCTCCGAACCTCCTCCGTAGGCACCGACTTTCGGATTGTGAAGCAGCACGACTTCGATCTCAGGGATGTCTTTCATGGTTGGAATGGGATAGGAAATCCAGTCATCCTGCTTGATTCCGCTCTCATCGAACATGACCTCTTCGAAGAGCGCATGGCCGATTCCCATGACAGCGCCGCCCGCGACATTGCGCTTCAATTGGACTGGGTTCACCACAATGCCGGGATCGACCGCAACGGTATATTTCTCCACCGCGATCATACCCGTATCAGGAGTGACGGCGATCTGGCAAACGCAGGCCCAGTAGGTTCCGCTGCGCAACATCAATGAAACTCCCCGCCCCCTGACGGGCCTTGTTCCGGTAGAGATCGCATCTGGACGCGGCGAGGGGCGCGTGTCCCAAGCAGACGCGTCACGCACTGCTTTCAGCACACCGATGGCACGCTCTTCGCTGGCGTGGTCGATGCGAAACTGGATGGCGTCCGCGCCAGCCAGCGATGCGGCCTCGCTCATCGCCAGTTCGCGCGGATAGTTTTGTTGGAATTGGCCCGGAGTCCGCATGCTGTGATCGCGCAGACCGACGGCGAGGGGAGACGCTTTCTGCCCCACCTGAAAAGTGCCATGGCCACGTTCCATCACGTTGGGAACAGGAGCGTAAACCCACGGATCTTCAATGCCGTTGACGGTAGAAGTTACAGAGTCAGACTTGACCTGCGGAGCAGGCATGGTGGGCAGCCCGGCGATGATTGCACCGATCGGCCGATCATCCTGCATGGCCGGCATGTAATGGTCGATTTGATATGCGGCCATTTTGCTTTTGTCGTCGACTGCAATCTGAACGTCGGAGAAAGCAGCAGCCGCCTGGGTGGACCACTGCATATCGTCGGCGCGCATCCACTGCACACGCACCGGCTTTCCAACGGCTTGCGATAACAACACTGCTTCGTCTTCGGCGCCTGCGTTCCCGCCGTTCGAGCGTCCGTAGTGGCCGGGCCCGGGATACGAATGCACGACGACATGATCGATCGAGGTGCCGAGCATCATCGCAATCTCACCGCGCAGCGCTTGCGGATTCTGGTTATGCGTATGGATGTGCACCATACCGTCTGGTTTGACGTCGGCGACGGCCATGGTCGGACCAATCGGTGCGTGCTTCATGTAAGACAGCTGATATGTGGCGGAAAGTTTCTTCCCGGCCGACGCGAGCACGGGACCCGGATCACCCTTCGAGAGCTTACTCTTCTCGACAGGTGCGGATGTCCAATCAACCTCTTCGCGAAGGTGCTGATAGAGTTTCGCATTGCCGGGCAAGCCCTTCCACTCGGTCCACTTCGTGGCGGTGGCTACTTGATCGGCTGCCTGGATCGCTTCCCACTCTGTAGGTGCGACTACTCCAACAAGATTGCCCTTGACGACGACTTGCGAATTCGGAAACTTGGATTTGTCCACTGAACCGGCGGACACGAGAGTTGAACCGAGCGTCTTCGGATGTACCACGCGCGCGTGCAGCATGCCCGGCAGACGCACATCCGTCGCCCACGTCTCCTTGGCAGCGACTTTCGAACTAATGATGGAATTCTTGAACGACTTGCCGATCACCGTGTACTCGCCGACCGGCTTCATCGGCGGATTGCCTTCAATGGTCAAGCCGAAGATGCTGGTGAGATCCCCTTTCACGGGGATGGTGAGCTTCAGTTGCTGGTTCTTGACGAGGTCGCCGTACGAAACGGTTTTGCCGCCTCCCGAGACAATGCCGTCTTTAACAGACAGTTTGTCCTTCGACACGCCGAGCCGCTCTGACGCAAGATCAAGCAGAGCCTGGTGGGTATAGGCGGCCGCCTTACGGATGTTCGGCGTCCCATGGCCGAGAAAATCGAAGGCGCCGCTGCCGTCTGGCGTGCGATCGGTGTCTCCCGCCACGACGGTGGTGATCGCTTCGAAGGGCACGCTCAACTCTTCGGCCACGATTTGCCGGTAAGCAGTAAAGGTCGAGCCTTGGCCGAAGTCGCTCTTGCCGGTGCGAATCAGGACCGTATTATCCGGGTGAATCTCGATCCAGGAACTGGGGAGTGTGGGATCGAGCGTGTTCTTCAGCGTGCCGGACTTTGCGGTATCGGCCTTCAAAAGCTCCGGTCCAACGAAGCTGAACCCAACGACGAGGACGCCGCCCGCTTTTATGAATTGACGCCGCGATAGCGTCGGTCCGAAAACATTTGCTGGTTTTTCGCTCATGGTAGCCATCGCCTACCTCCCCTTCGCCATGATCGTGGCGGCATGTTGTACGGCTTCAATGATGGCCGCATAGGTCCCGCAGCGGCACAGATTGGGCGACACGCCGGATGTGGTGAAAGCCTCTTTGATTTGCGCCAGCGTCGGCTGCGGATTGCTTTCGAGCAGTTCGGTCGCCTTGATCATCATCCCGTTCTGGCAAAACCCGCACTGCGGAGTCTGCTCTTCGATCCAGGCTTGCTGCACGGGGTGAAGTGTGTTCCTGGCCTGATCCGCTGAGAGTCCCTTTTGCTTGGCCCACCGCGCGGGCAAACCCTCAAGCGTGGTGATCTCTTGGCCAGCAACACTTGCAGCAGGCGTAATGCACGAACGTACTTCTTTGCCTTCGACTAGAACGGAGCAAGCCCCGCACTGTGCAAGTCCGCAACCAAACTGCGGACCGATGAGTTGGAGGTCGTTGCGCAACACGTATAGCAGCGGAACGTCGTCAGGAGCCTGGACTTCGTGCCGGACTCCATTCACATTAAGCGTGACCATAGAGCACTCCCTTCCGCCGCATTGTTCGAATGCGGGTGAATACCTTTTTCCTGAAAAGCCTTGGGTCCCCAATCTGCTAGAAGACTAATTGTTTTACCCGGTAGTGGACATCTTAACTCGCCTTGCGATGACATACACCATCAGCGTTTCCGAGCCTCAACGGCAACGTCGAACTTTGAATAGTATTTCTTCACGTCGCCAGCGCCGTACTTCTTGCGGAACTTCTCGACCACGGACGCAACCTGTTTCGCTTCGGTGATGGGAAGAGCTTTGAATTCGGCTTTTGTACCTCCGGCCTCGATCTGAATTGCCGGGTTCTTGAGCACGTTCTTATACCACTGCGTGTTCGAGCCCTGCACGGGCAGCAGGTAGAGCTTGTCTTCCTCCAAAACGAACCAGACCGGAATTGAGATGGTGCGTCCCGACTTTCTGCCGATCACGCTGATGTTGATTTCTTGAGATCGGGTAAGACGGGTAGTGAGATCGTCTTTTCGCATCGGCGTGTGCGTTGCTCCTTTACGGGTTGCCCTACATCGTCGTGCTCTTTGCGACCGGTTAGGATTTAGCTCCCTGTTCGTTGCACGTCGGGAAATCAAATTCCCCACCCTCCCGCAAACGACGCGGGAAGGGTGGGGCACCCTATGGAAGCCCTTTTCGATATTGCTCGTCGGTGACGTGTTCCATCCAGTCGACGACCTTGCCGTCCTTTTTTTCCTGAATGGCAATGTGCGTCATTGCTGTTGTTGGCGCAGCGCCATGCCAGTGCTTTTCGCTAGGCGAGAACCAGACCACGTCGCCCGGCCGAAGCTCCTCAGTCGGGCCTCCCCAGCGTTGTGCCCAGCCGCAACCAGCCGTGACGATGAGAGTCTGGCCGAGCGGATGCGTGTGCCATGCAGTGCGTGCGCCCGGCTCAAAAGTCACACCGGCACCGCTCACGAGCGCTGGGTCGGGCGCCTGAAAGAGCGGATCGACTCGTACAGTGCCGGTGAACCATTCCGCCGGTCCTTTGGCGGAAGGTTGCGTACCGGCTCTTCTGATTTCCATTTGTACTCCTCCCGCTTCAGCGATTGCTCATCGCTTCGATGTGTTCGGGATACCGCGCGCCCTGCACCGTAATCTTTGCGGCGGCGCTTTCAATCTCGCGGAGATCGTCACGCGTCAGTTCGATGGAGAGGGCTCCGATGTTCTCTTCGAGACGATTCAGTTTTGTCGTGCCAGGAATTGGAACAATCCACGGCTTCTGGGCGAGCAGCCAGGCGAGCGCTAGCTGAGCCGGCGTCGCTTTCTTCCGCTGCGCAATCTTGGCGAGAAGATCCACCAGCGCCTGATTGGCTTTCCGATTCTCCGGCGAAAAGCGCGGGAGCGTGCTGCGGAAATCATTGCTTTCGATCGGGGTGTTTTCGTCAATTTTTCCCGTGAGGAAACCTTTCCCCAGCGGACTGTATGGGACGAAGCCGATTCCAAGTTCCTCGAGCGTCGGCAGCACTTCTTTCTCAGGATTCCGGTACCACAGCGAATATTCGCTTTGCACAGCGGTTACCGGCTGAACCGCGTGTGCGCGACGGATGGTCTTGGCGGCGGCTTCCGACATACCGAAGTGCTTGACCTTGCCTTGCTGAATGAGGTCCTTCACCGTTCCGGCAACGTCTTCGATGGGGACCTCAGGGTCTACGCGGTGCTGATAGTAGAGATCGATGGCGTCAACTTTGAGCCGCTTGAGCGAACCTTCCGCCGCTTTTTTGATGTGCTCGGGCTGGCTATTCAGGCGGACCCAGCCCGGACTTCCATCGGGTTTGAGTTCATAGGCGAACTTAGTGGCGATGACCACCTTGCCGCGGTAGGGGGCCAGAGCTTCACCAACGAGCTCTTCGTTCAAGTACGGACCATAGACTTCGGCGGTGTCAAAAAATGTGATGCCGCGATCCACAGCCGCATGGAGCAGTTTCGTCATCTCCTGTTTGTCTTTGGGCGGGCCGTAGGAAAAACTCATTCCCATGCAGCCGAGGCCGAGAGCCGAGACTTCAAGATTGCTTTTTCCAAGTTTGCGTTTTTGCATGGTTGTCATCCTTTAATCAAAGCTATATGGAAACGTTTTGTGAAAATCTAGTAATGCTCCCAGGCAACTCTCCAGTGTTCTTCCGGGTGAGTCGACTTCACGATGAGCTGTCTGCCCGAGAATTCGAATTCGCGCGGCAGGTCCTTGCCGACGAGGGTTCGCACCAGCGCGCCCTCAACGTGGAAGGTGAAAGTGTGCTTGCCTTCATCGATGTCATACGTGCCAAAGGAGGCCTCGTAGCCGCCTTGCGTGTATTGCAGCGGCGCAGCGCTGGAGGCCGAGGGAGGGGTCCGATACATCACCTGAACCGACATGTGGCCGTCGCGCGTATAGGCCAGTTGCCCTGTGCAGTCTGCGCGGTGAATTTTCCCGTCTGCGCCTTGCTCTTCGAGCCAGGCCAGCCGCCACGCACCGACAAATCGGGCGCTGATGTTGTCATTCCTACTGCGATCCTGAGCAGCGGGCGTCATTGCAGTCATACCGATCAACAAAGAAGCCACGCCAAGCGAAAGCGGTTTTTTCATATACGGTTCCTGAGCCGTCGAGCTACTCAGATTTAAGAGAAGCCATGTCGATGGAGAAGCGGTACTTCACATCGGACTTGAGGAGTCTCTCGTAAGCTTCGTTGACCTTTTGGATCGGGATGACTTCGACATCGGCGGTGATGTTGTGCTTCCCGCAGAAGTCAAGCATCTCCTGAGTCTCGGCGATGCCGCCAATGTTCGAACCCGAAAAACTCCGACGGCGCACAATCAGAGCGAAGGCAGACACACCGAGAGGCTTTGGCGGAGCCCCGACAATGGTGAGATTGCCGTCGCGACGCAGCAGGCTGAGATAAGCATTGATGTCGTGATCGGCGGAAACGGTGTCGAGAATGAAATCGAAGCTCTCAGCATGCTTTTGCATCTCCCCGGCATTGCGCGAGACGACGACTTCGTGAGCGCCCAGGCGAAGCGCATCTTCCTTTTTCTTGGGGGATGTCGTGAAGGCAACGACGTGGGCTCCAAGGGCATGCGCAAACTTGACGCCCATGTGGCCCAGTCCGCCGAGCCCGACCACTCCAACTTTCTTGCCCTTGCTGACACCCCAGCGGTGCATGGGCGAGTACGTCGTTATTCCGGCGCACAGCAGAGGAGCGACTCCGGCGAGGGCCAGATTCGTGGGCGCACGCAGGACGAATTTCTGGTCCACGACAATGCTCTCCGAGTATCCACCGTAGGTAACACCGCCCATATGTTTGTCTGGAGAGTTAAACGTAAGCACCATGTTCGGGCAAAACTGCTCAAACCCAGCTTTGCACTCGGGACACGTGCCATCCGAGTCGACCATGCAGCCAACCGCGGCGAGGTCGCCGGGCTTGAACTTTGAAACCGCTCGCCCGACCTTGGTGACTCGCCCGACAATCTCGTGGCCCGGAACAATCGGGTACACAGTAGGCATGAATTCGCTCCACTCATTACGCACCGAGTGCAGGTCGGAGTGGCAGATTCCGCAAAAAAGAATTTCGATCTGTACGTCATTGTCGGTTGGTTCGCGTCGCGGGATCGTCGTGTGCGCCAGCTGCGATGCCGCGCCGGAGGCAGAATATGCTTTCGCCTTGTACATGCCTTTCCCTTTCATAAACTCGTCATCCACTTAATGGCTTCGGTAACCGGGCCCTTCCTCCTTTGATCTCTGAGGAAAGGTCCGCCGGTTCGCCGATATAAAAGTTTAGATTGCTGACTCTCTGAAGGCTTGCCTATTTCACTTAACTTCTTGCCAGATTCTCCGAGGCGGTCGGGGCTGACCCCCTCAGCCTTTTATGGCGGAGCGGATTTTTGGGGTGCCCGAGACCGAAGCTTTCAATCCGGCGTCAGTTTCGATTAGTTCGTGAACTTTTCTGGTCATCTCCTCGTCGGTGTCGGGCGCCCTGCGGATCTCGACCGGATAGCGCACCAACAGTTCCAGTCCGGCGTCGGCGAACTGGATGCGCGCCTCCGGTTCTGGTTGTTCCACCTGAATATCGGCGTGGCGCTCGATCGAGGCGTGCTGGCGTTCGATCGCATCTTTGTATCGCGAGTAGACCGAGTTAACGACTGCCAAAAGTTTCTCCTCCACCACCTTATGATTTCCATTTGGCGCGATCATCACCACGACTTCGTGCCAGGCATATTCGGTGCCGGGGATCTGCTTGAAGAGCGGTGTGCTGGTTTGGAAGAGAACTGCGTTGGAGAAGACCACGATGCGTCCCGTGGGATAGAAATCGAGCCCCGTGCCAGCCAGTTCCATCAGGTAAAACCTCACCAGCCCAATATCGACGACGTCGCCGGTGATGCCCGCGACGCTGATGCGGTCGCCCACCCTGATGCCGTAGCGCCCAATGATGAAAAAATACGCGGCTACAGAAAGAAGGACGGCCTGCAATCCAACGGCGATGCCAGCGGTGATGAATCCGGCGAATGTTGCCAGAGAACTGAACTCGCTGACGAAGCCCAGGATCAATACGACGACGATCAGGAAACCGATCACCACGCGGCGCATCACCAGAAACTGCCGGCGGCGGCGCGGGTCGCGCACGTAGCGGAATGTGATACGGCGCCAGATTTGCGAGAGAACCAGGATCACCACGAGGGCCAGGAGAATTGCGCCCACCCGGAGGAGTACGGAGCTCAGTATGTGCCTGGACTCCTGGGAGATCGAACTCCGCCACTCATAGAAGTTTGTTTTGCTGTCTTCAAGGACGATGAGTTCCTGGCTGAGCGGAAGAGTCGCACTGGAGAGCTGCTTAAAGCGCTCGGTGAGTTCACGGAATTCCTGTTTTTCCGCCTGAAGCTGCTGCGGATCGGTGGCCGGAGGTTGGCCGGCGAGTTTCTGGCTTTCCTGGATGGTTGCTCGCAAGGCATCTCGCAACGGGGTACGCAAATGGTCCGCCACGTCGCGGGTATAGTCGGTCTCTTTAATGACGCTATCGATCTGGCGCACGGTGCTCAGGTAGCCGTATAACGTCAGTGCTTCGCTGATCAAACCGCCGGAGTTGGCCAATGAAGGCTTTGCCGGCGTGGGGGTCGTGGTCGTTTTCTGGGGAGTGGGATTCGGACCGAGAACGTCAGGAATCGAACGGGCCAACTGACTGATGCCGCCCTCGAGTCCACCGGAGATCTCGCCGTTGGTTTCAACAAACGCCGACATTTTTTGAACGGCGTCGAGGAGAGCCTTCTGCAGATCCAGTTGGCCTTGAAGTGCATCTCGCTGGGAAATCAAAACCTCTTTACGGCGGGACGGGGCTTTCGAGATTTGAGCATTCAGGCTTTCGATCTGCGATTGCAAGTCGCCGATTTGAGAAGACGTCTTTGCCTGCAACTTGGCCAGATTCTGTTGTTGGGTGGTCTGAGCGGACGGCTGGTTTCCCCCATTGGTTTTCTGTTGCGATGCGACTAGTAAGGCCTCGGCCCTTGCCGAATCGAATGCCAGACGGACAGCCTGGGACCCGAGACTCTTGGCATTATCTTGATAAATGGCATCACTAGGCAGCCCGACAGGCTGGATGCCAGTGGTGGAGTGGCGATACCAGCTGATGAGCTGATTAAGGTGGTTCAGCACTGCGGATCCATCGATTTGAATCGGCGGCAAGACGCTGGAGCTCGGCGTCGGTTGCGAAGGCGGTACGGGGGCGGATTTTGGCAGTTGAGGCGACTTTGAATTCTGCGCCCACAAAAATGCTCCGACCAGCAGGAGTAGTGCGACGCGCCCTGTGACTCGCCTCCCCAAACGGCGCAGGTTCGCTATCGAATGCTTGGTGATTTCTTGCATGGACTTGCTCGGCGATGCTCTTTCGTTCTTTAGTTTCCGCTCAAATGAAGATGCCCGATTTTACCGTAGTTGGCGAAGCGGCCGATCTTCGCCTAAGAGAGAGCTCTGAGCAGTGATCCCCCGTTGATTGCCGCCGATGCACCCGGCATCGGCGGCAATCTGTGCGGATGACTTCAGGCTGCCGTCGCAGTCGCCCAGGGATCGAGGACAACCTTGGTACAGCGGTCTTGTTTGTCGCGGAAAGTTTTGTACATCTGGGGCGCTGAATCGATCGGCATCCGGTGACTGATGACAAAACTTGGATCGATCTCACCTTTCTCGATGCGCTGCAGCAGAGGTTGCATGAAGTTCATCATGTGAGTCTGTCCGGTCTTCATGGTCAGGCCTTTATTCATGAAAGCCCCCATCGGAATGGTATCGGCGAAGCCGGAATATACTCCCGGAACGGAAACCGTCCCACCTTTGCGGCACGCCTGAATGCACTGGCGCAGCACAATGGGGCGGTCGGTCTCGAGCTTGAATGCCTGCTTCACCCGGTCGAGCGCATACATCGGATTGTCGCCATGCGCTTCCATGCCGACCGCATCCATGCAGGAGTCCGGTCCGACGTTGGCGGTCATGTCTTTCAAAGTCTGCACAACATCGTCAACCTCCTCGTAGTTAATGGTTTCCGCGCCGCCTTGCTCCGCCATCTCGAGGCGATAGGAGAACCGGTCGATGGCGATCACGCGCTCCGCCCCCAACATGAACGCGCTTCGAATTGCGAACTGACCAACCGGGCCGCAGCCCCAGATGGCCACGGTGTCTCCGCGCTTAATATCGCAGTTCACCGCCCCGAAATATCCAGTGGGGAAAATGTCGGACAAGAAAACAACTTTGTCATCTGGAATTCCCTGCGGAATCTTCAATGGCCCAACATCAGCAAAAGGAACGCGAGCATATTGGGCCTGGCCGCCGGCATATCCTCCCATCATGTGGGTGTAGCCAAAAAGACCCGAAGGAGAGTAGCCCATCATTTTCTCGGCGATCCAATAATTGGGGTTGGAATTTTCGCAACACGACCAGAGTTTCTGTTGGCAGAAGAAGCAGCGACCGCAGGCGATGGTGAATGGAACCACCACGCGGTCACCGACCTTCAGCTTCTCGGGTTGCACTGCGCTTCCGGTTTCAACCACTTCTCCCATGAACTCATGACCCATGATGTCGCCTTGTTCCATGGTGGGTATCAGTCCGTTATAAAGATGCAAATCCGAACCACAAATGCAGGTACTGGTAATGCGCACAATTGCATCACGCGGATTTAAGATTTTGGGATCAGGAACGTTTTCCACGCTCATCTTATTCGTGCCCATCCAACAAACTGCTTTCATGCTGTCCTCCGTTGTTGTTTCAGAATTTCACTCATTGGAGCGCTGCGTGCCAGCGGCCGATCAGGATCGGCAAGCTTCAGCGCGGCTGCCTTTAAGGAGCGAGGGCCGTGGGGCTGGCCTTCAGTGGTGGCGATTTCGCCGGCTTCAATAAGAGCTTTGAAGCGACGGAGATCTTGCTGCATCACGAAATTTGGAACTTTGCCGAACAACTTGGCCACGGCGTATCCAAGCTTTCCCGCAGGGTGGTCGAAGTGCGTGATCGCGGTGAGAATTGTGCCGCGTCCGCTGGGAGCTTTCTCGAAGCGTACCGAACCCGCCGCGGTAAGCTCGGAACCGGGCAAGGAACGCCAGGAAATAAACTCGTTTTCGCGTTCGTCCACGATTTCCGCATCCCATTGGATGGGAATGCCTACGGGACCAAGAGCGACCCATCGATATTGCCGCTCCCCGATTTTGGTCACGGATTCGAGGTGAAACATGAACTTCGGCAAGTCTTCGAAGTTGCGATACCGCTGGTACGCTTCTTGCGGAGAACAGTTGAGCAACACGCTGCCGCGAGCCAGGAATTGATCGGATTCCGATGTATTTGCGCGCCAGCCAGCGTAGGCGAGTGCGCCCCCGGCAGCGGCAAGTGCAAGACCGGATTTTGATCGCCGGCTCAGGCCGAACGCGGCCATTGCAGCGCCCGCAATCCAGGGTGCGGATTGACGCCACGCCCGGTTTGATACGACTGATGAAAGATTAGTGTTCGAGTTGTTTTCATTCATGTGGAATTCTCCAAAACTGGTTGTGCAGATCGGTGGAACTACGGGATCTGGTTGTTTTGTTCGGCCGCACGCTCGTTCAATGCCGTGAGCCATGAGGGGGATACTTCCGAAAAACTTTGTTTGCCGGTCTTCGGCTCCGTGCCCGCGCCATTCGCGGAAGGCAGAAGCTGGTTGACCAAGCCCAATAAATTCGCGGTCGCTCCGGGGAATAGTCCGTGCGCTTTGACGGCAAACTTTGCCGGCAACGATAAAACGACTTCCGCACTGCCGCGGACGCAGGCATCTACCACTTGGCGGGAGGCGCGAACGGCGTTCATCGAAAGCACAGGAAGCGCATCGCTAATGCTGAACCAGGCATACTCTGCTTTGTTATTGCCCTTGAAAAATGCATTGCGCGGACTGCCAGTGCGCATGAGTCCAGGGCACACGGTTGTGACGTACACGTTATCTTTTAGGGCTTCGCTGCGAAGACCTTCGGAAAAACCGGTTAGAGCGAATTTGCCGACGCAGTAGGGCAAGAGATGCGGGACGCTGACTTTTCCGCCGATGGAAGAGATGTTCACAATTCGGCCTTGTTTGCGTCGCTGCATTTCGGGCAAGACAGCGATGGTGGCGAAATAGGGTCCCCAAAAATGGGTATTGAGGGAGTTGCGATAGTCGTCGATGGTCATCGCCTCCATCGGGCCGACGCAGATGGTGCCAGCATTGTTGACCAGAACGTCGACTGCGCCAAACTTTCGCCGAATCTGGTCAACCGCCAATTCCGCTTCCTCTCGCATGCTGATGTCAGTTTCCAGCGGAAGAACTTCGGCGCCACTTCGACGCAGGTCATCCGTGGCCCGGTCCAGGGCGTCTTGATCTCTGCCGGAGATAGCAACCTTCGTACCCCGCGCGGCAAACTCATGCGCCAGCAACAGACCTAATCCTCGCGATCCACCGCTGACAAACACGGTTTTACCCGCTAATTCGTAGCGACGGGTGCGAAATACTCGAAATGCAGCGAGCCCGACCAAAGTGCCGATGCCGAGAAGAGTTTGCCCCCGAGGCGGTTTGGACATGACCATGGCTTCCTTACGTGCGGTTCTGGGCTCTACGCCTGGCAGGAGGGGCGCATGCATCCAACAAGATTAAATAAATGGATAAGCCCCAAGAGCAGCCGGAACAATCGAGAGACTCACGTAGCGTTGCGAAAATAATCCCTTAATTGCGGAACCACGGGCTGCCAACACCGGAAACTGTCGCTGCATCCTAATGTTGCGCAATCCGCGGATGGGCGAACCTGCCCCCGCCTTGCGCACGATATTTTGTCTTCTCTTTGGGAGAGACTGGAGAGACTATGAAGCTCACGCGCTTTTTAGCAGTTTGGGCAATCGGCCTCCTGGCGATCGCGACTCTCGCGCTCGCACAGGATGTGAGGACCGACTACGACCACCACGCCAATTTTTCGCAATACCACACCTACTATTGGGCGAAGGTCCAGACCACCGATCCACTGTGGCAGAGGCGTATTCAGGACGCCGTAGATCACCAATTGCAGGCCAAGGGATGGCAGCGTGTGGAAGATGGCGGCGATGTTGCGTTGACTGCCGTTGGCAGCGCTCGTAACCAGCAGGAATACCAGACGTTCTACGATGGCTTGGGAGGTTGGCGATGGGGCGGTTTCGGCGAAACTACCACCCAGGTTGAAACCTACCGTGTGGGCGCACTGGTGCTGGATTTCTACGATGCGCATAACAAGCAGTTGATCTGGCGAGGAGTAGCGCAGGACACGCTTTCCGACAAGCCGGAGAAGAACGAGAAGAAACTGGAAAAGTCCGTTGACAAAATGTTGGAGCACTTTCCCCCGCAGAAGGGTTAGCTCGCGAGCGGATGCAGAGCGAATCATTCGGCCCTGCATCCGCCCGGTAGTTCGCGTTTCCCACCGGTTGCATCCTCTTTCGTCCGAAATATTGACATGCAGCGGAACCATGGTTCCAGTACGGCAGCGTACGCACCGCTGTTACTTGGCGGGTTTTAACGTTTGTGATAAACATCTCGTTGGCGGACGGATTTACGAACCGCGATTCGATGAATACGATCCGTTGTCCCTATTGCATCGAAAACGGCGCATTCAAGCCCATGACGAAGCGGGGCTCCGGCGAATGGTGGGTCTGCGAGAAATGCGGGCATCTATCATTGCCATCCAAGCGATTGTTCGAATGCACGTGCCGCAGATGCACAGGCATGCCGCCGACCAGCCGTGCCCGTTCGCTCAGACAGACGGTTAGGATTCGGCTGCTATTGCTATACCGGGGAGTCCGTTCCTTAGTGCAGCAGTGGCGCTAGCGTTCTGAGCTGCACGATCTATTTTCCCAGCGTAGATATTCAAGTTCCTTATCTTGAGCGCAGCACCGCAGGAGAATGCTGCCCCGGCTCATATCGCCGAGACCGAGGAAGTTTCTGGGAAACAACAGCCGCTGGCCAAAAACCGCCTGTATCGGAGTGATATACTTCAACGTCGCCACGCTTCCCAACAGGATGATCTCGGTTTCGTCGCTCACCCTCGCTCGCAGACGAAGCAAATCGGAGTCCAACGGCCGCCGATAATCGGAATTCTTCTCGTCGATCGCAGTGGCGGAAATCCTGCGCAGGTCGTTCAAGGTGATCACCGTCTCGGGCAACATCAATCCAGCGCCCGTAATGATTTGAACCCCGGCAATACCGCGAGGCGGATTCTGGAATCTTTGCGCGTAATCCAGTTTGCCGCGGAAATAGAGGCTGCTGATAAATGCATACACCTCACCGAGAGTTGCGCCCGAGTTGCGGAGGCGCAGTGCGAGATCTGAGTCCCATGTGGGATTGAGAAGGCGTTGCCCTTTAATTCCAGAAACGTTGGCAGGAGAAAGCAGAAAAATTCGAGTACGAACGGAGACAGGCCCTGCTACGGCGACGAGAACTGAGGAAGTATCAAGACGCAAAACCATAGGCTGAATCGCTCGCTCTACAGCCATTTGCTTCAACCTCGTACGGCGACCTGGCATCGAAGAGAACGTCCGGTTTCAGGTGGCGTTGAAACCGTTATTTGCAAAGACAGCGATGAGGCAACAGTATCATGGGGCGGTCCACGAAATCATCTGACAGGTCCCAGCGCGCAAAAAAATCCGCCGAGCGTTTCGCTTCGCTGACAAACGCGGACATTAGTGAATTGCTGGCTACGGAAGCGGAGAGAGCGTCCCAGCCGCTGCGGAAGGCATTTCGCCGGGCAGCGCGGAAAGCGTTCCTTTGGACTGACGAGGCCTCAAAGTTATATGAAGAGCGTCGCTCCCTGACTGAACTGCCGGGGATTGGACCTTACCTGGAAAAAATTGTCCGCCGATGGTTGGAGCATCCGCCGTTAGTTCCCGATCCTCCCGACATTCGCAGGAACTTTCTCACATGGACACAGGCCCATGCGATTCTGCAGAACGCGCCGTCATGGTCACAATCGGTTAAAGGAGATTTGCAAATGCATTCGGTGTGGAGCGACGGGTCCGGCTCAATTCAGGAGATGGCCGAGGCAGGCGAAGCACTTGGTTACGAATACATCGCGATTACCGATCATGCGAAGGGACTGAAAATCGCAGGGGGCATTGACGAAGAGCAACTGGCGCGGCAGGCACTTGAGATCGAGCACGTGAACGATGCAATGGCGGCGGCAGGCCACAGGTTGCGGGTGCTTCATTCCCTGGAACTGAATCTGAGCCCGAGTGGTGCAGGAGATATGACGGATGAGTCGCTGGGCCGGCTGGACTTGGTGTTGGGTTGTTTTCATTCCGCGCTGCGGAAAAAAGAGGACCAAACCGAGCGCTACGTTGCCGCGCTGCGAAATCCAGCGATTCAGATCCTGGGGCACCCGCGGGGAAGAATTTACAACTTCCGGCTGGGGCTAACTGCGGACTGGCCCCGGGTATTTGCCGTTGCGGCAGAACTCGACAAGGCCGTCGAGATCGATTCTTATCCTGATCGGCAAGACTTGAGTCTCGATCTCATCCGGCTGGCCAAGAAAGCCGCATGCCGAATTTCGATTGGCACCGATTCCCACGGTCCTTCGCAACTTCGGTTTATTCGGTTTGGACTAGCCGCCGCGGCAAAGGCTGGGATTGATGGCAAACGAATCCTCAATTTCATGAGCCGCCAGGAGTTGATCAACTGGGCGACCAGCGTGCGCAACATGTCAGCCCAGTAGACAAGGGCCCGAGGGTTAAGAGAAAAACTTGGGATGTCACACGAAAGGGCATCCAACGGAAACGGAGGGCCCTGCCCTTCTTGATACTTATGAAGTCAACACCTTCAGCAGTATATTCGTGGCAGTGCCGAGTTGCCGCTTGGGGCGGAACTCCATCGAGAATAATCCATCGGGTTTCACCTGTAGAGACGCGGAGATTGCCGGAGGCATCCTAACTAGGCCTCCTACGTCTGGAAGGGCCGATGGAAACGCAGGGCCCAAATCACTCAAGTAAGGAAGTGCCGGGTGGATGCTGGTTCTCTCGGGAAAGATGACATCACCTATGACGAAACTTACCAATAACGTACGTTGTACGATCGCATTATTTGCGGCAGCGCTGCTGAGCGGCGTGCTAGCACTGCCGGCAACAGCGCAGGATCAATACGACCAGGACGATCCGCCGAGCCGGGTGGCACGCCTGGGATATTTGCAAGGCTCCGTCTCATTTCAGCCCGCGGGCGAATCGGAGTGGGTGGAAGCCGCTCACAACCGGCCGCTCACAACCGGTGACAAACTGTGGGCTGACCAGGACTCTCGCGCGGAACTGAATCTGGGTTCCGCCATCATCGATGTGAACAGCAATACCGGAATTTCCTTTCTCAATCTCGACGACCGCACAGCGCAAATTCAACTGAGTTCAGGAGCTATCAACGTTCGCGTGCGTGAGTTGGATCGCGATGAAGTGTTTGAGATCGACACGCCGAACCAGGCGTTCTCTATCTTCCGGCCAGGACGATACCGCCTGGAAGCCAGCGAGGACGGGACTTACACCGTGGTGAGCATCCGCGAAGGAGAGGGTGAATCGACCGGCAACGGACAGACTTATACGGTGCACGCGGGGCAGCGCGCAACTTTCGAGGGCGCGGACCGCCTGAATGCTCAAGTAGAAGAACTAGGTCGTCCCGACGATTTTGACAACTGGAGTGAGGCTCGCTACCGGCGCTACGAAGACTCGCAGTCTGCGCGCTACGTTTCTCACGATGTCGTCGGGTATGAGGACTTGGATGACAATGGCGACTGGCGCCCAGAGCCCAGTTACGGTAACGTCTGGTTTCCACGTGTCTATGCGGGTTGGGCGCCCTACCGCGAGGGTCACTGGGCCTGGATCGATCCTTGGGGATGGACTTGGGTGGATGACGAGCCCTGGGGGTATGCTCCCTTTCACTACGGACGCTGGTGCTCGATCGGAGGGCGGTGGGGATGGGTACCTGGCCCGGTGGACGTTAGGCCGGTTTACGCACCTGCTCTCGTCGTATTTGTGGGGATAGGCGGCGGATTCGGCGGCAATGTGGGTTGGTTTCCTCTAGGCCCGAGAGAAGTATATGTACCATCCTATCGAGTGAGTCGCGGCTACGTCGACCGCGTCAACATCAGCAATACAACTATCAACCGAACGACGGTCACGAATGTCTACAACACGACAATCATCAACAACAACACGACCATCAATAACGTAACGTACGTGAACCGGAATGTAAGGGGCGCGGTAGTAGCCGTGCCGCAACGAGCATTTGCCAGCGCGCAGCCGGTTTCGCGAGCGGCAGTAACGGTGAATGAAAAAGAAGTTGCTTCGGCTCGCATGACCAGCAGGGCGGCCGTCGCGCCGACGAACAACAGCGTGCTGGGAATGCATGCCGATACCGCGAACCGAGTGAAGGCCCCCCCGGCCTCCGTGGTCAGTCGTCAGGTTGTGGCGAAGGCACAGGTGCCGCCACCGCCAACGCCGTTCGCAGCCCGGCAGCAGGCGTTGGCAGAGCATCCGGGACAGCCGATCCCCCGCCAGGAAATGCAGCGTTTTCGACCAGCCAACAATCCTGCCGCAGTGGGTGCGCGTCCGCCGGTACGGCAAGCGCCTCCCGGAAGGCCGGCAGAGGCTACAGTCGCGCAACCGGGCAACCCGCCGGCGCGGGGAACCATGAGTCGGCCAAGCAATCAGCCGGCGCCGAACGAGCGTCCGGGTGCGAATCCGGCACCGAACAATCAACCGCAGCCGAATAATCGTCCGGCGGGACCGCCTATGCGGAATGATCGCCCCTCAGGCGCGCAGCCCAATAATCGAACTGAACCGAATCAGCCTGCACCAAATTATCGGCCACAGCCCAATCAGCCGCAGCCGAATAATCGTCCCGCAGAGCCGCCGATGCGGAATGATCGGCCGCCCGCCGCGCAACCCAATAATCGACCTGAACCGAATCGGCCGGAACCGAATCAGCCTGCGCCAAATTATCGGCCACAGCCCAATCAACCGCAGCCGAATAATCGTCCGGCAGAGCCGCCGATGCGGAATGATCGGCCGCCCGCCGCGCAGCCCAATAATCGACCCGAACCGAATCGGCCGGAACCGAATCAGCCTGCGCCAAATTATCGGCCACAGCCCAATCAACCGCAGCCGAATAATCGCCCGGCAGAGCCGCCCATGCGGAATAATCGGCCGCCTGCCGCGCAGCCCAATAATCGACCCGAACCGAATCGTCCGGAACCGAATCAGCCTGCGCCAAATTATCGGCCACAGCCCAATCAGCCGCAGCCGAATAATCGTCCGGCAGAGCCGCCGATGCGGAATGATCGGCCGCCTGCCGCGCAGCCTAATAATCGGCCAGAACCGAACCAGCCGGCGCCAAATTACCGGCCACAGCCCAATCAGCCGCAGCCGAATAATCGTCCGGCAGAGCCCCCCATGCGGAATGAACGCCCGCCTGCCGCGCAACCCAATAATCGACCCGAACCTCAACCGCAGCCCAATCGTCCGCAACCTAATCAACCAGCGCCGAATTATCGTCCGGCGGAGCCGCCATCACGCCCCGCACCCGCGGCGCGTCCAGCGACTCCTCCGCCGAGCGAGCGGCCGCCAGAGCGTAGTGCACCTCCTCCGGCGCAAGCGCGTCCGGCGCAACCGCAGCCGCACTCGCAACCTCCCGCGGACCAAAAGAAGCCAGATAAACCACAGAATCATTGAAGAACTGCAAGACTCCGCTGACTTTGATTTAGCAGATTGGGCGTCCGAGATTTTGGACGCCTTTTCTGTTGCTGCGTGGTTCTTCTGAACCTGCAGGTTCCACCCAGGATTCAAGCTGTTTTGACGCAGCCGTACAGCGATCACTGTATGTATGACGCGAAAATGCGCGAATAGAGTACTAGCGTGCGTTTCGATTTATAGCGCTCGTAATAGTTGCGTCCCCTTCGTCCCGGAAGCATGGGGGCATATGCGTCAAGGAGAATAGATTGGCTGGCGTGCGCATTCTGATAGCGGACGATCAAGAAGCTGTCCGCAGGGGCGTTCGATCGCTCATCGCGTCCCACTCGGACTGGGAGGTATGTGGCGAAGCGGTCGACGGACTCGACGCCGTTGAAAAAGCCAAATCTTCCCGACCCGACGTAGTCATTCTCGACATCAGCATGCCCAAACTCAGCGGGCTGCAAGCGGTTCCCCTCATCAAGAATGAACTGCCCGACTCAGAAATTCTCATCCTCAGCCAGCATGATCCGGAGCAGGCGCGACGGCTGGCAGTTGAGGTGGGCGCGCGAAATTTTATCTCCAAAACAGACATGGCTCGAGACCTACTCACGGCCATCGACGATCTGGTGGGCCGCAACGGACGCGCAAAGACGCCAGGGCGGAGTTCGGAATTGGCTGTGCCCAACTCTGCCCGGGTGTTGCCGGCGGGCTTTGAATTCCTTGCTGGCGCGGGCGAGATGGGTCAGATAATTCGGCAGCATAATTGGTCAGCAACGCCACTGGGGCCGATTCAGCAGTGGCCGCAAATTCTAAAAACATCGGTCAGCTTGATTCTCAACTCGCAACACCCGATGTGGGTAGGATGGGGCCCGGCGCAAACATTTCTCTACAACGACGCGTATATCTCGGTGCTCAGTCTCGCAAAACATCCCTGGGCATTGGGTCGGCCAGCTTCTGAAGTGTGGTCGGAGATCTGGGATTATTGCGGACCGCTGGCAGACAAGGTGTTCACCAAGGGCGAGGCTACTTTTGTGGATGACGTCCAGCTTTTCATGAACCGCGGAGATTTCGTGGAGGAAACTTATTACTCTTTCTCCTACAGCCCGATCCGCGACGAACTGGGCAAAGTCCGGGGACTGTTTTGTCCGTCGAAGGAAGTTACGCCCAAGGTCATTAATGCTCGTCGGCTACGCACGCTCTCGGAACTGACGGCGAAGTCACTGATCGAAAAATCTGTAGAGGGCGCGTGCACATCGGCCTTTTCCACGCTGGCGAAGAATGCCGACGACATTCCGTTTGCCATGCTGTACCTCATCGATCGCGAGGGGAAGCACACTTTTCTGGAGCAGCGCTGCGGAATAGCCAGTGGCGTCGATTCGCTCAGCCCCGAGAGAGTGGTACTTTCAGCAGGAGCGACTGGAGCTTTTTCGCAAGCCATCGTCGAGGTTGCCGCAACCAGCCAGTCAAGAACCGTTCCCGTCAAGCATCTTGAGGGCCTGCCTCTGGGACCGGCCAAGCAGCGGGTTGCTGACGCGGTAGTTCTGCCGGTGACTTCTCATGGACAGAAGCCGGTTGGAGTATTGGTTGTCGGCGTTAATCCCACGCGAACTCTGGACGCGGAGTATCGGACTTTTTATGAACTGGTTGCGAGCCAGATCGCCACCGGCATCGCCAACGCTCGATCTTACGAGGAAGAGCGCAAACGCTCGGAATCACTGGCGGAGTTGGATCGCGCCAAGACCGCATTCTTCAGCAACGTAAGCCACGAGTTTCGCACGCCGCTGACTTTGATGTTGGGGCCTCTGGAAGACTTGCTGGTGGCCGCTGACACGCGCATGACGACTGAGGATCGCGAGCGATTTGCGGTGGTTCACCGTAATAGTTTGCGCCTGCTGAAACTGGTCAACTCATTGCTCGATTTCTCGCGGATCGAGGCGGGACGCATAGAGGCGGTCTTTCAGCCTACCGACATCGCAGGCTTGACCAGCGAGTTAGCCAGCGCCTTTCGCTCGGCGATGGAGCGCGCCGGATTGAAGTTTGAAGTGACGTGCGATCCTGTCTCGGAGCCGATCTATCTGGACCGCGATATGTGGGAAAAGATTGTGCTCAATCTTCTCTCCAACGCCTTTAAGTTTACGTTCGAGGGAAAGATCTCGGTGAAGTTGAGGTCATTGGATGATCGCGTTCAATTGCAGATCAGCGATACCGGCATTGGAGTGCCGGAAGAAGAGGTGCCGCGTTTGTTCCAGCGTTTCCATCGTGTGGAAGGTGCGCACGGCCGCACGCAGGAGGGAACTGGGATTGGGTTGGCGCTGGTCCATGAACTGGTCAAGATCCATCACGGCAACATCAGTGTGACCAGTAAGAAAGGCCACGGCAGTACTTTTACCGTCACTATCCCGAAGGGCAAAGCGCACCTTCCTGAGGATCGCATTTGGGCGGCCCGAACACTGGCTTCTAGTGCAATTCGCGCTGACAGCTACGTCGAAGAGGCGGTGCGATGGCTGCCCGAAGAATCATTGGGAGATCTCGTTTCACATGTTAACCGTGCGGGCTCGCTTTCCTTTGACAGCATGCTTCCGGAATCGTGGGAACGCATCAGCGCCGGCGAATTGATCGTGATCGCCGACGACAACGCGGACATGCGGAATTACTTGCGCCGTTTGTTGCGGGAACGGTACCGGGTGCACACAGTGGCGAACGGAGAAGAGGCGGTGCGCGCGGCCCGCGATATGAACGCCGACCTTATCCTCACTGATGTGATGATGCCGGGACTCGATGGCTTCGGGGTTCTGCGCGCCCTGCGGAATTATCCACAGACGAAATCGAAGCCGGTCATTTTACTTTCAGCGAGAGCCGGGGAGGAGTCCCGCGTGGAAGGTTTGCAGGCCGGCGCCGACGACTACCTCGTAAAACCTTTTGCATCGCGCGAATTGCTGGCGCGGGTGAGCGCGCATCTTAAGATGGCGCGGGTTCGCGCTGACGCTGCTGAGGTGGAGCGCAGTTTGCGCGCGGAGGCGGAACTGGAACGCGGACGATTGCGTGAATCATTCACCATGGCGCCCGCAGCCATGGCTTTGCTCAGCGGACCTGAGCACCGTTTCACCTTCCTGAATGCGGCCTACGTCAAAATGGCCGGAAGGGACGGCATCGATGAGCTTTTGGGCAAGACAATGAGAGAGGCGTTCCCCGAATTGGAAGGACAAGGGATCCACGAGCTTCTGGATCAGGTCTATCGAACGGGAGAGCCTTACGTAGCCACCGAGCGCGAAACCAGGCTGAAGCGTCACGGCAAGGAAGAGACAACTTACCTGAATTTCAGCTACCATCCCATGCGCAACGTAGCCGGAGAAGTGGAGGGGATTCTCGTGCACGCGGTCGAGGTGACCGAGCAGGTAGCGGCTCGCGCTCAACTGGAGGCACGGGTGAAAGAGCGAACGGCGGAGCTAGAAGAAGCCGAACAGAGGCTGCGAACTCTCAATAGCAGGCTCCTGCGAGCGCAGGATGAGGAGCGTCGTCGCCTGGCTCGTGAACTGCATGACAGTGCCGGACAATTGCTGGTGGCATTGTCGATGAACCTGGTGCCACTGGAGCAGTCACTGGCGAAGCAAAATCCTGAACTGAATAAGCTGGCGGCCAGCAGCGTTGGACTCGTCGATGAACTGTCCAAGGAACTTCGCACTATGTCGCACCTTCTCCATCCGCCGCTGCTGGATGAGGCGGGCTTGAAGTCCGCACTGCGGTGGTATGTGGAAGGATTTGCGGACAGGAGCGGGATTCACGTAGATCTCCAGTTGGATCCCCAGTTGCCGCGATTACCTCAGGAAGTGGAAACGACCATTTTCCGAATTGTGCAGGAGTCGCTGACCAACATCCATCGACATTCCGGCAGTAAGAACGCTTCTTTGCGGGTCGATCAGGATGCAAAAAACACGCGAGTGGAAATTCGAGATGCAGGAAAAGGCATCTCCCAATTTAATTCGGCGAAGAATCTGCCGAGCCGGGCTGGAGTGGGAATTCAGGGGATGCAGGAAAGGGTGCGGCAGCTCCAGGGGAAATTCGAAATAAAGTCGGGGCAAACCGGGACGGCGGTGATCGTGACCCTCCCGAACCGCGCGATTTCCGCAAGCGCCAAGTCCGGAAAACCTGTTTCTCAAGGCACGCGGAACAGGTAATCCAGCAGGAAAAAGACTCCCGCTCCCACGAAAACCAGCAGCGCCATCTTCATTGCAGGTTCTTTGTTGACTTCGGGAATCAAATCGGAAGCCGCGACATAAATCGTGACCCCAGCGGCGAGCGGCAATCCCGCGCCCACGTGATGGCGGAACAGCGCCATGATCAGTACTCCTGCAAGAGTCGACCCGCCTAAAACTACGGATGCGCCCCACGCAGTGCCTCGGCTGCGACCGCTAGCTAGCATTACGGAACTCACCGTGAAGCCTTCGGGAATCTTGTGCAAAAAAATCGCCAGAAAAATCAGCCAGCCCAGCCAGTTCGACACGAGAAACCCTGAGGCGATTGCGATGCCGTCAAAGAAGGTATGAATGATGAGGCCGAGCAGAACGGAGTATCCCTTGTGGGAATGAATGAACTCGTCTCGGTGGGTTTCCTCGCCAAAGTGGAAGTGGGGAGTGACAGTGTGCTCGAAGAAATGGATGATGAGATATCCCAGCAAAACCAGAAACGCCGCGGATCGACCGCGCAGTTCGAAGCTTTCAGGAACCATCTCAACCAGTGCGGTGGCCAGCATGAATCCCGCGCCCAGCGCGACAAAGTAGCGAAGATAACGCCGCTCCCAGTGCCGCTGCACGATGATGGCGCCACCGAAGACGTTGGCCGCAGCGGCGGTCAGGCCAAGAAGGACGCTGGTAGCGATGGGATGCATATGGCGATCGTGCCTACCGTCTACTGTTTCTTCAGGGACGCAGTTTGTTTCTGCAATTCGGAAAGAAACGCCTGTTCCCGCTCGGCCACGTAGCTTTTATATCCTTCAGGATCAATGTATGGGTTCGGACCGCCGCTGCTCAACTTTGCATACTTCGCTTCCATGCCGTAGTAACTGCCGTGCGCGCCCAGAAAAACGTCGCAGGAAAGCGACTTCAGCACGCGAAACCCGCGCGCGTAATCATCCGCGATTTCAAGGTAGCGTGTATTATTCACCAGCTTGTAGCCCGGGTTGACGTTGGGGCTGCCGACAATCACCACATCATATGTTTTACCCGCGTCGCTCACTTTCAGACTCCAGGTAGTACATCCGCGTGTATGGCCGGCGGTCTTGTGCGCGGTGAGAACGGTATCGCCGAGCTTTACCTCGTCGCCATCGTGCAGCACACGGTCCACTTTGACCACGGGATACAAGAGCGTTGGATCATTCCCGTACTGAAAGTCGGTCTTGCCGCCCGATTCGACGACGCCAACGTCTCCATCCATCACCATGTATTTCCCGCCGGTCAGCTTTTTCACTTCGGCGCTGCCTGCATCGTGATCGAAGTGAGCGTGGCTGATGAGAAGGATTTTCACATCACTAAAACGAAATCCCAACTTCTCGATACTCTCCCGAATCATGGGAACGGAAGTTGTCAGATTACTGTTGATTAGGATGTGACCGGTGGGGGTGGTAATCAGATAGGAAGCGAGCCCGCGGCTGCCGACGTAATAGACGTTTCCAATCATGCGGTGCGCGGGGAAAGGCTCACGCCAATCGGCGGGACCAGGCGGCGTGCCAGTAGCCTGCGCGGCATCAGTCGCTGGTTGCGCTAATAAGCTTCCGACAAGTGACAACGCCGAAACATACAAGATCAGGCGAGTGAGCATATGTGGAAGAGTATACGGTGCACACATTTATTTTCGGCTTGGGTAGACATCTGAAGCTGTCGCGACTATCCGCTATGCCGAATGTGCATCACGTCGCCGTCCTGCACGATGTAGTCCTTGCCCTCCAGACGAAGGGTGCCTTTAGCGCGGGCGTTCGCTTCGGATCCGGCTTCGAGAAGCTGGTCCCAGCGGATGGTTTCTGCGCGAATGAAGTGCTTTTCCAGGTCGGAGTGGATGGCGCCTGCACCCTCCTGCGCGCGCGTGTTGGCTGGAATCTGCCAGGCGCGGCACTCATCTTCCCCCGCGGTGAAAAATGAAATCAGACCGAGCAGCTTGTAGGTGGTGCGGATGAGGCGGACAAGCCCGCTTTCCTTCAGGCCATAGCTCGAAAGAAACTCGGCGGCATCGGCGTCACTCATTTCGGCGAGCTCGGCTTCGACTTTGCCGCAGATGGCCGTGGCCGCGGCGTTGGGGCGAGCGGCAATCTCCGTGAGTTTCCATTTGCTCACGGCTTCTTCCAGTTCTTTGCCGAGTTCGGTCGACTCGCCGATGTTGAGCACGTATAACATTGGTTTCTCGCTCAGGAACATGAAGCCGCGAATGCGCTTCTTGTCCTCGGGAGTCATCGGCATTTCACGCAGCGGCTTCTCGGATCCGAGATGTGCATTCGCGCGCTTCAGCAGTTCGAATTCTTTTTCCAGCTCCGGCGTTTTCATCTTTTTGAGATCTTTTTCCAGACGCTCGAGACGCTTCTCGATCTGGCCCAGATCGCTGACCATGAGGTCGAACTCAACGTTCTTGATGTCGCGCAGCGGGTCGATCTCCGCCACCAGCGGAACGGCGGGGTCTTCAAACACGCGGACTACATGCGCCAGCGCATCTACCTGGCGCAGATGGCCGATGTAGGCGGTTTCTTTCAGAGCATCCTGGCCGATAGCGCCGACATCGACGTATTCGACTGATGTGTGCGTCAGCTTCTTGGGGTTGTAGAGGGCGGCGAGGCGGTCCAGGCGGTCGTCGGGAACTTTGGCGACGCCGATATGCGCCTCGCGTGGGTTAGCGTGGGCTTGCGAAAGATTCGCCTTGGTCAGAATTCGAAACAGCGATGTCTTGCCTACCTGGGGCAGGCCAATAATGCCGGTTTTCATAGGAACAGCTTCTAGCTCCTGGCTTGTAGCCGATAATCCGCTGAATTGAGGATAGGACTCTACGGTGCGCTTAGTAAGGCTTCAGAGAACCTTTTAGGATAAACGATTAAGTGGGGATTGCCCAAACGGCTGCGGCGTTTATTGCTTTTCTCTCGGGAAATTCAGGCGTAATCCTACGCGATACAGAATTGGCGGCCCGATGTTGAAGAGCGAACCCGTGGCCGTGGGCGTGTTCGCGACATTGTAACGCTCGTTCGTGATATTTTCGGCGGCGGCGAAGACTTCCACGTTACGCGTGAGGTTGCGTCCAATCTGCAGATCCATCGTGTAGAAGCTCCCCAGCGGATACAGATTCTGGTCGTCGTCGAACTGGTTGCCCACGAAGCGTCCCTGCACGCTGAGCAGGATGCGCGATGGATTCCAGTAGCGGGCCTCCCAGGTAAAGACATGGCGCGGGACCTGCGCGACATTCTTTCCCAGCAAAGAAATCTCGCCCGGCGGGACCGTGTAGTTGACCACGGTTGCGTCCGTGAACTCGTAACCAGCCGCGAGCTGAATGTCGCGAGTGACATGCGCCACGCCGTCCAGTTCCACTCCACGCGACCGGATTCGACCCAAATTCTGCTTTTGGCGGAGGACGGGATTCGACGTGGGGTTGATGGTGACGTTCTGCACAGGGTCCACAATGTCGCTCCAGAAAAATGTTCCGCGCAGATCGAGTCTGCTCTGCAGCGTGGTGATGTTTACCCCCGCCTCTGCGCCCGTGAGGCGTTCGGCATTGAGGAAGGGATTGTTCTGGGTTAGAACGTTCGCCAGGCGAAAACTGCGGTACAACTCGTTCAGAGTGGGCGCACGAAAAGCCCGATACATCGATCCCGTGACCGAGACGTTGCGGCCCAGAGCACGCAATACCGACAGCCGAGGGCTGAACGCAAAATCGCTTCGCGCTGGATACAGCGCGCTAGGGGACGACGCGCATGTTCCAGATACCGGAGTGCAAATCGAACTGGCATTGAAGTTGTTCCAGTCGTCGAAGCGCGCGCCAAGAATAATGGTCCAATGATTGAAGCGGACGAGATCTTCTCCGAACCATCCCAGGATGCGCTGCCGCCCTCCGGAGGCGTTGTTTCGCGTATGGGTGCCGGCGGTGAAAAGTTGTTCATCGCTCGCCCCCATCACTTCCATCAGATCCATGCCCGCGATCAGCGTTTGATGTTTGCCAAGAAAATGTGTCCACTGGCCCGCGCCTCCAACCACCTGTTCGGGCACATGCTGAAGATCGGTGAGCGATTCGCTGTTCCGGTTCGCGCCGATCGAGGAAAATCGCTGGTTATAGCTCTGCACCAGCCCATACGCTCGAATAGTGATGGAATCGCTGCTCCCGAATTGCTGATCCAGTCCAACCGCGCCTTCGCCCAGGCGCGTGTCGTTGGTTTGAATGGGCGTGCCATTGTTGCGGAATTCGGTGTAGAAACTGCCGCGCCCGAAGATTCGACCCTTCTCTCCGATTCGATGTCCGATGGTCAATTCAACTGTCGCGTCCTCCGAATTGGCTGGAGTGTCCACGCGGCCGCGCTGGTATGTCGGAACAATGATGTAGCCATCAGTGCGGAACATTTCCGACGCCAACGACAAGTCCCACGGGCCGACATGCGCACCGGTCCAGGCGGAAAGATCGGGAGTGCGTTCGTTACCATACGAAGTTTCCAGCGTGAACGCTGGCCGCTCTTCCGGTTGACGAGTCATGAATTGCACGACTCCGCCTAGAGCGTCACTGCCGTACAAGTTCGAAGCGCCGCCGCGAAATACTTCCACGCTGGCCAGCGACGCTCGCGGAACGCGATCCCAGTAAACCCAGCCCCCGAAGGCGTCGACCAAGGGGAGTCCGTCTTCGAGCACGAGCGCGCGGCTGGCGGCAGTACCACCCAGGCCGCGTAAAGAAACGCCTTGATTGGAGGCGTTGGCCGTCCGGCTGTCGGTTCGGCGAAAGAGCGAGAATCCGGGCACCTGTCGAAGCACGTCGTCGACGCGCAGGGCCGGAGTCGCAACCACGTCGGCGGTGCTAAGCAGAATTGTGCTGCCCGGAGTTTCCGAAAGCCGCACCTCAGTGCGCGCGGCGGAAACAGTGACTTCTTCGCTCGCGGAAGCGGGCTGCATCACAATTTCGAGGCTGACGGCAGCAGTCGCGCCGGAATTCCAGATTTGGTGAACTGACTCGAAACCTTCTCGTGTGACCTCTACAGACCCGGCACCGACCGGAACAGTTGCAAACAGGAAATGGCCGCCAGCGTCGGTGTTGGCTGAAACCCGGTAAGAGCCGGAGCTTAGAACGACGGATGCATCCGCAATCACTGCGCCACTTACATCGCGAACCGTTCCCTCAACTCGAGCGGCCTGTGCGCACAGGCAAGGAAGTCCCGCAGCCCAGAGAGTCAAAACCAACAGGCAGATCGGTTTTCGATTCATCATCGGCTAGGGAGCAGGCTTGATACTTCCCGCGCCGCGATCCTGTCACCAAAATGACAGTTGGGGGGACGGGTTTCCTGCGAGCGTTCTGGCAGGTGTATGTGATTCTAATCACAGTTAAATGTGACACGCAAAATAGTGGCTCCCGCTGTCCCCAAGTAGGCTCCAGGTAGTGAGGTTCCACCGAGCTGTACGGCCTAGGCTACGGGGAATTTGTTCGAGATCACGACGGAGGCGCAGCGATGTTAGCCAATCCCGCAGCCAGTTGGTATCACAGCAACCAATACAACGCCCAAGCGGCGTGTGAACATTGCGGCGGAGTGGTTCGCCACGAGCGCTGGTGCATTACGTGCGATCCTATCGTCCAGTATGCCTACGGAGTGGTGCTCGATCCCGATAAGTTGACGGTTCGCGACCGGTTGATCCTGCATGCGCTGGGCGCATCCTGGGAGAAAAATCGGTGTCCGGGGACTTGTCAGAGTTCCAACGCTTAAACGCTTTTAGCGCCCAGCCGCCTGCGCGGCTCCGAGCGCCGGAACGGTAATCTTCACTACGTCCGGCTGCGTCCAAACTGCTTTGCCGCTGGTCATATCCAGCCGGTTCATTGTGACCTTCAACTGCTGCCGGTCAACCTCAACTAAAAGGTAGTGGTAATTCACGAGCTTGCTCTGAAAAGGATCATCCGGAGCGCGCTCGATGGGATAGGCATGAGCTCCGCCCCCACCGGAGACAAAATACGTGACGCCTCCGTGTTCGTGGCGCTCATAATTGTGCACATGTCCGGAGAAGACCACGATGCGGAAGCGAGCGTGGGCCTGGCGTTGCTCGAGCATCTTCGCCAATACTTGCTCCGTAGTTCGAGCCGAGTGACCACTGCCAAACAACTTCGCGTCTGAGGAACTGGTGTAGGGCGGATGGTGGAACATCAGAAACACAAAGTCCACATCAGAAGGAACGTGATCCAGTTTGTCGGCCAGCCACTCGCCTTCGCTGCCCCCGGTTTCCACCAAAGAACTGTCGAGCACCAGGATCATTGAATTCGCTGCTCGTACGGAGTAGTAGCGGGCCTTCTTCAAGTTAGGGAAGCGTTGAAAATAATTTCGCAAGGCGATGTTCTGGTCTCCGTGCAAGTCATGATTCCCCAGCGACGGATAGACTGGAATTTTTTTATCCCGCCAGATGCTGGTCTCACTGTCCCAGACCTTCCAGTCATTGCTGTCGAAGCCGTTGTAGACGATGTCGCCGGTAAAGCAAATAAATGCAGGGTTCACGTCGGCAATGGCGCGCACCAGCGCGGCGCGGACCGCAGGATTCGCTGGCTCTATATCTTTGGGATCATGAAAGCGAGTGTCTCCGTATGCGACGAAGCGAAACGGAGTCTTCACGTCGAGACGCAAATCGGCGGCGGATGTCTGTGCGCTGGACTTTTTGGTACAACCTGTCAGCGCAAGTATCGCAGCGGCGAATAGCAGGACTACGGTGGATGAGTATGACGTACCTCGCGAACTCATAGGGAAAATTCCGGTTTCGAAAGCACACTTCTATTGTCCCACGACCAGCACTTCGAACTGGCCATTCTCTGCGGTGGAGAGGAAAAGCCGGTGGGTTTTGGGATCCAGCGCCATGGTCTTCGCCCGCGCGACAGTCTTCACGGTCTCAACTATCGAGTATTTATCTGGACTGTCCTGGCGAATGACGGTGATGGTACCTTCGCCATTGGAGTTGAAAATCAACTTGGTTTCCCTATCAAAGGCCGTTGCATCGACGTGATCTCCAATCGGCAGCGTGGTGATCACCTGACCTGTGTCGGCGTTTACTACGGCCATAACCTTGCTGCGGCAGCCCAGGAAGAGGCGCCGGTTCGCGCGATCCATCGCCATGCTGCTGGGAGAAGCACATGGAGCGGTGGGCCACCGGTGCTCCACTTTGAGTTCGCGGGAATTGATTTTCAGCAGTTGGCTTTCATCTTCCAGGTTGTCGTAAACAAAACCGTTTCCGTCGGCGGCGGCAAATTCGGGGCCGCCTGCCAAGTCGACTGTACCCGCGACTTTTCCTGTGGCAGCATCAATCGCGGTTGCACTGTTGCTTCCGCCGTTGAAGGCGAAGACCCTCGAGGTCGCCGGATCGTAAATGATCGCGTCCGGCTTTTGTCCAGTCGCCACGTCGCCGATCGGCTTCAGCGTCTTCAAGTCAAAAATTGTGACGGTCGAAGCCTGTCCGTTGCTGACGAATCCGCGACCGACCTCGGGAGCAAGTGCAATCCCGTGTACACCCGGTGTCTTCGGAATGCTGCCCACAAGAACGAGCGAGTCGATGTCGAGAACTTCCACCTGGGTTCCATGCGAGACGTACAACCGCCGGGCTGCCTCGTCGACGGTGAGATAGTCCCAACTGCCGGAACCGGCAATTGGAATCTTCTTGATGACCGAGTAGCCGCCAGAGGACGGAGCCGGAGCCGCAGCCAGAAGACAACCCAGAGTCGAAAGTGCTGCGAGACAGAAGGCGGGTTTTCGCATTGGTTCACCTCGACGCAACCTTACGCGACGCGCCTGAAATTTGTCTGAAGACATCGCTCGAATTAAAACCGGACGCGAACCATGAACTGTAGCTGGCGCGGCAAGCCGGTCCCGGTATTCGGCGACGCTTTGTTGTCGTTGTTGTTGTTGAAATTCACGGTCGAGGTGATGATGCCGAAAGTTCCGGTAGTGTCCAGAAACGACGCGGGATGACCCGGAGAAGCGTCGTAAGTCAGATTGAGGCTGCCGGGGTCGCCGAGTTGAATGTGATTGAAGATATTGAATGCCTGCACGGCGAATTCCATGGAGGTGCGCTCCGTCAGCTTCGTCTCCTTGGTGAGGGCGAAATCGATTTGCCAGCTGTTCAAGGCGCGAACGACGCCATTGGGAGCGTCACCATATCGAAGGAAGTTTCCGTTGGCGTCTTGTGGCGGAGCTTGAAACGCAGCGGCATTGATCAGCGGCACGCCGTTGCGTCCGCCTCCCCGCACAGTCACGGGCACTCCGGGGACGAGGTCAGGACGTTGGCTGGTTTGATCGTTGCCGTCGGGAAGAAAATAAGAATAAGGAAGTGTAGCGAACGGAGAGGTTCCGAAGTTCCCAGCCGGATCAATGTTCTGGCTGAGATCCATCTGAACAGTTAGTGGATGTCCTGTGTGCCAGAGACCGATGCTGCTCATCTGCCAGCCACCTACCACTTTGCCGAGAACCCCAGAAGAGCCGAGGAACGGTTTTCCAGGCCCGAAGGGAAGTTCATAGACGGCATTGACCGCGACGTTGTGGCGCACGTCGAAAACGCTCGGCCCTTTGTCGCAGCGAAGACAATTCACGTTCTCGGGTCCGTTGGATTCTCCGCCTCCGACCGAGCCATCGTTGATGGAATGCGACCACGTATAACGCGACTGGAACGCCAGCCCGCTACTGAAGCGGCGCTCCAGAGACAGCCCGAGCGCATGGTAACTGCTCGATCCGACGTCATGCTTGAAGTCGACCGAGCCAAAAGGATCGGGATTGTTCGGATCAGGATAGTACTGGTCGAGGGGCCGGACACAATCGCCGTCAGTCGGATTAAACGTAACTGGAGTGGTGCAGAGATTTACTCCGCCACGCGAGAACAATCGCACGCCCCGGCTTCCAAGATACTGCGCCGAAGCCAGCAAGTTTTTAGGCAACTCGTGCTCCACGGTCAGTCCCCACTCCTCGGCGTACAAGTCGCGACGGCCTTGACGTTGCAGGGCGCGCGGATGCGACGCCTGCTTTTGAGCAGTCACACTTGAAAGGTCTGGAGCAGTTTGCTCAAATGCCGGGCTCAGCGGAACGGATTGATTCACCTTTGCGCGAAACGTGTCGCTCTCCAGCCCGGCGTTCAAATCGTCGTTTTGAGCGGCGCCGTGGTAGAGCCCGAAGCCGCTGCGGATGACGGTCTTTCCGTGAAGCGCGCTGGGAGCCCAGGCTAGAGCGACCCTTGGGTCAAAGTTTTTGTAGTTCGGATTGTACAAAGAAGGGTTTTTCGGGCAGGGAGGAGTATTGATCGGACCGGAAGCTGCCGGAACCGGCAGCGTGTTAAAAGAACCCGATCCGAGGCAGACGCCGTGAAACTGGTTCACGTCAAACACCGTAGTCCGGTTAGTCGCCTCATGAGCAACTCCGTAGTATTCCCAGCGTAGCCCTGCGGTGACGGTCAGAGTCGGAGTCGCTTTCCATTCATCCTGGAAATACGGCATATAGAACGTGCGCCGCAGGCGATGGCAGCACCACGGAGCAATGAAGTTGATACCGGAAAGCGTCGCCGTCGTCATATCGGTCTCGCTGGCAAAGCTGAGAGTGTTGTCCGCAGTCTGCCCTTGATTGAGCCGAACTCGGCGGATCTCCATGCCGGTCTTGAAGGCGTGACGCCCATGGGACCAGATGACATTGTCGACCAAGCCATAGGTGGTTCCGATCTCGATGTCCGCCGTATTGTCGTTGAGGAAAACGAAACTGCTCGTACTCACTGCGAAAGGAAGTGCGCTCGCTTGCGGATTGTGGAAGGGAGAGCGATTGACGTAGAACTTCGCCTCGTTGAAAAAATTCGTTGTGAACGTGTGCTCTAGTGCCAGCAGGTAGTTCGCCGGATGGTTGATGGTTTGCAGTTTGTCCCCGGGCAGGCTGCTGCCATTCGGCGCATCGACCAGGCTGATGTCACGCTGTGCGCGGCCGTAGAGGAGAGTTTTTTCATTGATCTTGTGGTCAATGCGTACCAGCCACGTGTCCTCATGAACCGTCGTAGGCGTCGCCGCGGTTACATTGTCCGCGTTGGGATCAAAGTTCTGAGCGCTCGGATCCTGGCCCAGCCACTGGAAAGCCGCATCGGGATATACGAAACGCGGTGAGCATCCATTGATTGTGCCGACCGAGGCCCGCCACGGATACCCCTGCATAATTTCGCACATATGTGGAGAGTTATTCAGCACCTGCTGTTGGAAGGAACTGCCTCCGGTTACGAAACCCGAAGGCACGGTCAGTACCTGGGTGGTTGACTGCAATTGCCGAAGCCCTTCGTAGCTGAGGAAGAAGAAGGTTTTGTTCTTTTGAATCGGCCCGCCGACAGTCATTCCATATTGCCCCATGCGGAAGGGAGGAACCGTCGGATTTCCGTTGAGGTCGTAATCGTTGAAGTTCCGCGCATCAAAAACCGAATTTCTGAAGTAGCCGAAGACGGTGCCGTGGAAATCATTCGTGCCTGATTTAGTGACTACGTCGACCTGGCCACCCGCCTGCGTGCCGTATTCTGCATCGTACAAGGCACTGTTGACCCGATACTCCTGGATCGCGTCCTGCGAAATTTGCAGACGGGTTTGCGATTTTTGCGCCTGCTCCTGTATGCCGCCAGCATCGACGCCGTCGAACGAGAAATTGTTATCGTCGCGAGCTCGTCCGGCGAAACGGATTGTGCGTTGATCGCCGCCGCCATCGTCCTGAGCAAAAGGAGCGAGCAGTGTGAAACTGGCCCAATCACGGCCATTGTTGGGAAGTTCGGAAATTTGCACCGTATCGATCACCGTCGCAGCTTCTGCCGAACTGCGGTCCGCTGGTCCGGTCGATGCGTGCACTTCAACGTGCTCGCTGATTGTTCCGACTCCCAATGCGACGTCTAGCGTGCGCGTTTGACCGACTCGGAGCCTGACATCGTCGACCACCTTGGTCTGGAAACTCGCGTTGGTAACCGTCACCGTGTAGCCGCCTACTGCCAGGCCAGGAATACGGTAGTACCCTTTGGAATTTGTCTGCTGCTCTTGCATCAGGCCGGTGTCGGCCGCGACCGCCTTCACGCTGGCACCAACGATGACGCTTCCGGACGAGTCAGTGACCGTACCTTCGAGAGTGGCTCGGTCAACCTGACTATATGCTGCCGGAGATCCGGCCAGCAGAAGCAGGGCGGAGACAACAGGAACGGAACTGAATCGAAGGAAAAAAGAAACCTTTGAATGTCGATGGCAAAGTTTCATGATTTCAACTCCTCGTGGCATCGGAGAATGCCCCATCTCGGAAGGTTCTGGTGGCGGCGTTATCGCCGCTCGGCAATCGCATGGAATGCTGTGGACCGGATGACCCGGAATCCTAGAACCAAGGTGTGACGCAGGGATGAATGTAAAGTTAATATTTTTTCAGGTTGCTGAGCAGCACCTTGGCCTCGGGCCTTAAACTGTGAGAGCGCGGTAGTTATTTCCGGCGACGAATCCAAATGAAGCTGCTGATCGTGGAAGACGAAGCGCGGATGGCCGACCTCCTGCGCAAGGGGTTGACCGAAGAAGGCCACACTGCGACTTGCGCTTCAGACGGCGCGGAAGGCCTGGCCTTGGCGAAGTCGTACGAATTCGACGTGATTATCCTGGACGTCATGCTGCCCAAGCTGAGCGGATATGAGCTCGCCAAGCGTCTGCGAGCGGAAAAAATTCGGACGCCCATTTTGATGCTGACGGCTCGCGACTCCGTACCCGATGTTGTCCGGGGCCTTGATCTCGGCGCCGACGACTATATGACGAAGCCGTTTTCCTTCGACGAACTGGTGGCGCGTTTGCGCGCGGTAAAGAGGCGCGCGCTGGTGGCGCAAGACACGAACATGCGGGTCGCCGACCTGGTGCTCGATCCAGCCAGCCGGGAGGTGGTGCGTGGCAAAGAAAGGATCGCACTCACCCGCACGGAATACAATCTGCTGGAGCGACTGATGTACCGTGCCGGAAAGGTGGTTTCCCGCCGCTCGCTTATCGAATCGGTGTGGGGCTTTGAACGCGACATCGAAGAAAATACTCTCGACGCTTTCATGCGACTGCTACGCAACAAAGTCGATCCGCCGGGCTGCCCTAAACTGATTCACACGGTGCGCGGCGTGGGCTACATGATTCGGCAGGATGGTCAGTCATGAGAATACTCTCCATTGGTGTGCGGCTCACTCTGTGGTACCTGGCATTTTTTGCCGTCGCCCAGGCTGCGTTCGGCGTGGGCATGTGGCTGATCCTGCGCGACAATCTTTACGACCTGGTTGACGACAGCCTGGAAGAACAGGTTGAAGACTTAAAGAACTTTTTGCAATCTCAGGCCAAGGATCCCTCCGTTCCCAAGTTGCGAGAGCAGGTCAATCAGACCTTCGCGATCGACCACTCCGGCACTTATTTTGAGCTCGACGCGGAGGATGGCGGTCTGATCTATCGGTCCGCGTCTTTGGAGGCGCATCCTTCGGTACTGGTGCCGCCAAGTCAAGTCAAAGATCAGATGTTGCGAAGCCGCAAGATCGAAGGCGAAGACTTTCGCTTTATTCAGCAGAAAGTCGAGGTCAACGGGCGGGTCTACACCGTGCAGATGGGCGTCCCCGCCGAAGATGCGATCGAGACTTTGCATTCCTTCCGTTCTTATCTGCTGATGTTTGCCCCTTTGCTGTTGATAGCGGCCGCGGGTGGAGGTTATTGGCTGAGCCGGAGAGCGCTGGCCCCAGTGGATGCTTTGGTGCGAACAGCTCGCGAGATCGGCGGCACAAATCTTAATATCCGGCTTCAGAAGCTGGATACGGGTGATGAACTGCAGCGTTTGTCCGACACATTGAATGAAATGCTCGACCGGATTGAATCGGCATTCCGGCGGATCACGGAATTTACCGCGGACGCCTCCCACGAATTGAGAACACCTGTCTCGCTCATCCGCACCGAGGCTGAAGTTGCCTTGCGCCGCTCGCGAGGAGAAGCTGATTACAAAGAGTCGCTGCGCCATATTCTTCTGGAAGCAGAGCGCACGACAGCCCTGATCGAACAACTGTTGTCGCTGGCGCGCGCAGACTCAGGTCGCGAGAAGATTCATCTGCAAGCCGTAGATTTGCGCCACACGTTGCGCGGTGTTCTCGAAGGCTGGCAACAGGTAGCCACAATTCGCAACCTGCAATTTTCTGCGAGCCTGGACGTTCCCGATTCTTTTGTCATGGGCGATGAGACCTTGCTGCACCGTCTGGTCGACATCCTGCTCGACAATGCGTTCAAGTACACCTCGGCGCCAGGCTCGGTGCACATGTCGCTCAAGTCAAAGGGTGAGACTGCCGTGATCACAGTGAGGGACTCAGGAGGTGGGATCCCCGAAGACGAACAGAGGAAGATTTTCGAACGCTTCTACCGCGTCGACAAAGCCCGAAGCCGCGCGCAGGGCGGCGCGGGCCTTGGCCTAGCCATTGCCCAATGGATCGTCACACAGCACGGTGGCTCGATCGGAGTGGAAAGCCGACCCGGCGATGGCGCCTCCTTTCGCGTAGAGCTGCCCATGATTGCCACGCCCGCGCCGGCCGCAAAAAATCCGCAGCCGGCGTGATCATATGCAAATTTCGGAATGGCTGCCGTACAATGGAAAAGCCTTCCTATCGCCGGGATGGCGGAACTGGCAGACGCAGCGGACTCAAAATCCGCCGACCTTCGGGTCTTGGGGGTTCGACTCCCCCTCCCGGCACCACGATTTTTCCACACCCTAGTAAATAGAGTCCTCCCAGTGGTGACCGACGTACCCTACCTCTCCCAGGCTATTCGTTTACGCAATTGTTTCTGGCGTCGTAGCCATCCTGTTGCGAAACACTACAGCCCGTGGGCTCCGCAGTGTCTTGTAGGTAGCAAAGGCCTGTCCAAAGGCTCATCTGCTCGCTTTCGATCCGGATAACCTTCCCATTCTCAGTGGTTAACTTTCGTGCTAATGTACGTCGATACGCTCCCCCGGCGTTGGAGAGGGCGAAGGGCATGCTGTCGGAGGTCCGGGCACGAATCGACAACCGGTATGAGATCCTGGCCGAGCTCGGCCGGGGTGGCATGGGTGTGGTCTACAAGGCGATGGACACGGAGTTGGACCGTCTCGTCGCCATCAAAGTAATGACCTCACATGTCGCCGGCAATCCTGAATTCCGCGCGCGATTCGACGCCGAGGCAAAGACCGCTGCAAAGATGCAGCACGCCAATATCGCGGTGGTGTACGCGCGTGGCCAACATGCGGGCGCACCGTACATCGCGATGGAGTTCGTGGAAGGGACTCCGCTCGACAAGCTCATTGGCTCTGGGGCGAAACTCACATTGCTCCAGAAGCTGGATTGCATTATCCAGGTCTGTAATGCCCTGCACTACGCCCACACCGAATGGAAGGTCATCCACCGTGACGTCAAGCCGGCAAACGTGATGGTGCTGAAAGACGGTCAGCGTATCAAGCTGCTCGATTTCGGCATCGCACGCGCCGCTACTTCCACAGCCACCAAGAGCGGAACTGCCATTGGCACGACCCTGTATATGTCGCCGCAACAGATCCGCGGGGAGAAGAACCTGGATTGGCGCTCCGATATTTTTTCGACAGGAGTGATGTTGTACGAGGTTGTGACCGGTAAAGTGCCGTGGAGTGGGGACAGCGATTATGAGATTGCCACCAAAATCGTGGCGGAACCGTATCCTCCACTGACCAGCCATATGCAGCAGTACCCGGCGGGTCTGGACCGCGTATTGGCACGCGCCTTAGCCAAAGACGTCCTCAGCCGCTATCAAGGTGCCGACGAGATGGCTTCGGAGCTCGCCGAGGTGCAGGCACCGCTGAAAGAAGACATTATCGATCAGGCGTATTTGTCGCGCGATTCCGGCGACATTCTGCGCGCCGACGAACTGGCGCTGCAGGTGCTTCGCATCGATACGCGGCATATCCGCGCGCTTGAACTGCACAACCAGCTTCAGCCCCAGTTGCAGAAAAAATCCGCACAACTGCGGGACCTGCGCGAAAAAGCAAGCCAGGCCGTGGGAGCCCGCGACTACAAGCAAGCGCTCAGCGCCATTTCCGAAGCCATCGCTCTGAGCCCAACCAACTCCGAATTGCAGGATTACCGCAAGCTCATCGTCCAGGAGTTGGAGCGTAAGCAGTTTGTCCTGAACCGGCTGAAACTGGCCCAAGCTGCCAAGGACATGGAGGATTTACCGGCAGCCAACAAATTGGTAGACGAGGCGCTGGAGAAGGATCCTACCGACACCCAGGCGCGGATGATGAAAAACGTCCTGGGACGGTTGGTGCAAGACGAGCAGAAGGAAAAACAGCTGCGCGCGCTGGCCGAAGAAGCGCGCTCGCTGATCGCCGCTCGCAAATTTCCCGAGACGTACTCGGCGTTGCGGGCGATGGAGGAGATTGATCCGCAGTTCCCCGAACTGGCTGGGCTGAAGGAGCAGGCGGCGGAGCTTTATTCGAAAGACAAGGCGCGTCGCGAGCGCGACAGCGCCCTGAAGGAAATCGAGAAGTTCTTCCGGGATGGGAACGCACTCGCATCCATGGCTGCGACCGAGCAGGCACTCCAAAGATTTCCCGCCGATCCCAATTTCCTGGGATTGCGCGAGAAGGCGAAGGCCATGCTCGCGGCTGCCGAGCGACAAGCAGAGATCCAGAAGCAGCTAACCGAAGCCTGGGACCTTAGCAGCAAGAAGCAGAGCGCAGCAGCGGTGCAAATCCTGGAATCGGCGGTGCGGCATTTCGGCGCGGACCCGCAACTGTCCAGCGCTTTGCAGAGACTTCGGGACAGTGCAGAGAGCGAGCGCATGGCTCAGATTGAGCAAGAAATTCTGGAGCGCGCGCGCCAGGCAATGCACGTAAGAGATTTCGAATCAGCTGCGGACCTGCTGCGTACAGCTCGTATAGATTTTCCCTCTTCCAGCGAAATCAAGCAGGCTCTCACGGTCGCCGAAGAAGGCAACCTGCGTATCACGGAAGCGACCAAGCTCAAACAACGGGAAGCAGCCGAAGTTCTTGAACTCTCGCTTGCGGCTGAGCCGCATCCAGATATTCAGCTGCGGATTGTAGAAGAAACGCTGCACAGGAATCCTGGTAACGAGCGGGTCGAGCAGATTGTCTCGATGATCCGGAGCCGAAATGAGCGGCTCAATCCCGCGGTTCAACGGGCGGAACAACTGGAAACAGAGGGGCACTATGCAGACGCTGCGCAACAATGGGAGCATATCCGTGAAATCTATCCTCAGTATCCGCAGGTTGCGAGCCGTATCACCCGGCTAGCCCATCAGGGTTCTTCCGGTAAGAACATTCCGGCCGGTGGAGCTTCTCAATTGATGGCCACTCGCTGGCTCGCTCCATCAGGAGCATCTCCAGCCCCCACAGCGAGCCTTGACATCGCAAGCGAGAGGAATGCCTCTCCGCCTGCAATTTCGGCGGGAAAGCGTCTTGAAGTTCAGCCCTTCAGGCAGCCTTCGAGCTTGGGCTGGAAGCTGGGCGCGGTCGCGGCAGCAATCGCGGTAGTAAGTGCGATCATTTTCGCTGTCGTGCACAGTAGCTCGAAGTCCGAGTTGACAGCTTCTCAGACGCCAGTTGCTACCCAAACTCAAACACAAACAACACAGCCCGCGACTGGGAGCACGACTGCCACGCATGAGGAAACGGCTCAACCCGAATCAGCTAAGACAGACACGGCGAGTAGCGAACAGCATCGTAGTGGATCCTTGACGGATTCAGGCACGAAATCCTTGACTGATTCAGTCACAAAAAAGCCCAGTCGAGTCGAGGCGCCGCCTCCCGAGCGGAGTCCGGCCCATGTGGCCGAGCCGCCTGCAGTTGGTCATGACCTCGAACAGACAGACTGGCAAGCCGTGCAAAAATCGGCTTCAGTTGAGGATTGGAACCGCTTTCTCGGGAAATATCCCAACGGCACACACCACGTTGAGGCAGACTCGCGTCGCGAGGACTTGTTATGGGCGCGGGCCCGCGGAGGCGCTGACGTGGCTGCTGTGAATGAATACCTTCAGCTTTACCCGGGCGGCCACTACGCCCCGCAAATTCGCGAGCAACAGGACACCAAGATTATTGCCTCGACTTCCGATTCTGCAGTCCTTCGAAACTATCTGCTCAGGTATCCTTCCGGGGAAATTCACAGCACAATTGTGAACCGGTTGGACGACATCGTCTGGACGCAGAGCAGCAAGGACGCGGCTGGATTGCAAACATATCTCACTCAATTTCCAACGGGGCAGCATGCCACGGACGCAAGAGGCGCGCTTGCCAAATTAAGCACTGCGCCGAGACCGAATACCAGGGGAAGCACTACTGAAGAAGCCAGCGCATCCGGATCGGCGGTAGACGACAAAACCGCGATTCTGGCAGCGCTGAAGGAATATACGGACGCTATAAGCGCCAAGGACCTGACTGGCATTCAGCGCGCTTGGCCCAATATCCCGAGCAACAAGATCAAAACTTGGGTAGACACATTTCGTATGGCCAGCAGCCTCAAGGCCTCGATAACGGTAACTTCGGGTCCGACAATCGAAGGGAAAAACGCAAAGCTGGATGGCGTGTTTCAAACCTCAATCACCATCAACGGCAACCCAAATAATCCTTCGCAGAGAATTTCGGTCAAGCTGAAGAAATCTTCCGACGCTCAGAACAGCTGGAGAATCGACGGCATCAAAGATTAACGAAAGGTGTAGGACAATCCCACCAAAGGCGCCGGCCGGGAGTGCAAACCCGCGTCGTTGAGACGAAACAACACATTGCCAACCAGCAGGAGTTGCCCAGCAACCCGGAGTTTTCCACCAGCCGCAATGCTCAGTTGCGTCACTGTGTCGATTGCCGGCGCTACATTGTCATGCATCCCGCCGGCAAAGTCAGTGTAGGTGGTCTTCGAGATCTTTGGAGCGTGCAGTAAGGTTTGTCCAATAAAATCGCCGGTAAAACTGATCCGGTGAGCGAAGCCCACATCGGCCCCTGCGGCGTAGCTGAACACGTCTGGCATCTTCGCTTTGGTAACCGGCTGGGTTGTAACCGCGCCCGGCAATACCGAGTCTCCATTACCTTGGAAACCGAGGCTGGAATGCGGTGTCACAAACCGGCCCGTATGGCTGATCGTGGCAAAAGGCCGAACTCCCCAGGTACCTGCGCCGAGGAAGTTGTTGGCATCACCGGATGGGAGACGCACGTCCACGCCGACGGCGAGGGCGGATCGTTCATTCTGCGACTGCCAGGCTCGCAGCTTGGCGCGGATCGTCACGTCACCGATACCCATCGCAGCGTGAGAATTGGTGAACAGGGCATCGTACGGACCAATGAGTGTCTCGTTCGGCTCAGGCGTCGGCAGAAACTGGTGATTCACGGGAGGGGACTCGAAATTAAAGATCGTGGCTTTCGAGGTGACTCCCATTCGCACGTCGAGAACTGGCACAGCCACAGAAATATCCAACGCCCGTGTGACGCCGTAGGTCGCCACAAAAGTCATCTGGTGTACTTTCAAATCAATTCGGTTCTGGGTTGCGATAATGTCGTTGGTGAACACGGGATTGCCTGGTTCCGACTCGTGAGTCAAGACGACCCCGAAGTTCCTGATGTCAATCCCGTCTACTTTGTCAAACTGAAAGAACTGGTAACTTGCTCCAACGAATAGCCGATGCCTACCGACGGTATCGGCACGTTCTGAAAGGATTGGGCCGAAACCTTCCGCCTGTGTAAGCGTGCCGCCGCTGATAATGAAGCCGGCGGCAACCGGTGGCGCAATGGGCAACTGGCTGAGTGCAATACCAACCTCGGAGTTCAACGGCCCGAAGCTGCTTATGCTTGACGCCTGAAAGTGAACTTCGTGGCCCACGGTGGTCTGCAGCGGTCCGCCGTTATTCTGACCCACCAGCCCGCCCGGACCGTAAACCTGCGGAACCAGGCAGATCAGATCGCGCGAAGTGGTTGCGTTCGAGCCTTGCAGAACTTGGGTCGGGCAGGGGCTCTGGGCGACTGCCATCGAGACGAGCCAACTGACTGCTGCCATGAGCGTAAGCGCGTGAATTCGTTTCATGCGTCTCCTTCAATGAACCTAAACATATTTGTGAGGTCTGCGTCTATTGCAGCAAGATACATGCACGGCCGGTAGCTGACGACGGCGTACCGTTCACCGTAAACGATGCCTGGGCTGTAATCAGTACATACGGATTATTGCCGTCTGCCGCCGTGCAATACTGTTGCACCGCCGGCGAAACGTCAACGGATCCTACCTCCCGCGCTGTGGGTGCCGTATACGACGTGGTCGTCGGGTTCGGACTTGTCGCGCTGGTTGAAGTTGGACTGATCGTGCCGGGACCATCACCTTCGCCGCCATCGCCGTCGACTTGCGGTGTAGGAGGACTGCAAGGCAGGAATTCATCATCATCATTGCTGACGCACGCGGTCCATGTGACGGAGTAACTGATGCCGGACGGCACGCCCGTGAGATTGGCCGACAATTGGGCCGCCGGGCTACCAGTGGCCAGAGAGCTTGGTGCGGTTACGGTGAGGACCGGCACAATCTTGACGACAGTAATGGTCTGCTGCCCCGAAAGAGATGTGTTCGCGTCCAATGTAGCCTTCACCGTTACCGTCGCACTGCTGCTCGCTATGGAGGAGGGCGCAATGTACTGCGCCGTATCAGGTCCTGTGAGTGTCCCGATCGATCCACAAGGTGCCACCGCGCAGGAAACGGACCAAGTTACGGCTGGGTCTGTGTTCTGATACGAGACCGGCACGGTGGCCGTCAAATCCACAGTTTGGCCTTCGTAGGCTGAGGACGGATTTACTGCCACTGTGACCTGGCAACTGGGTTGCACCTGGACGATGGCCGAACCTGATGCAGAAGGTTGTTGCACGGATTGCGCAGTCACGGTCACCGTGCCTCCCGCAGGAGCAGTCCCGGGCGCGATATAGTTCCCTGAGCTGTCGATGGTTCCGTCTGTCGAATTGCCGCCCGGAATGTTATCGACCAGCCAGTTGACGCCACTGCCATTCACTACGATTGCACTGAAGGCTTGCGGTTGCCCCGTCGCCACGCACACGGCGGGCGGTGTAACAGTCACGGTGATGGCAGACGGCATCGGATTGATGGTAACCGCCGCGGTTCGGGCGATGGAGGTGTCCGCAGCTGCCGCTGCGCTGACGATAACCATTTTGGCGGAACTGCCGCTCGCGACAATGGGAGCTGTATAGAATCCACTACTGGTAATGGTGCCGACGCTGGCATCCCCCTCACCATGTCCTGCGCCACTGGAATCCTCCAATGACCAAACCACGGATGAGTTATTTACTCCTGAAACCGTAGTGGAAAATTGCTGGGTACCGCTGGAAGGCAAGGTCACGCTCGCAGGTGTCAGAGCGCCCATCTGGACACTACTCAAACTGTCCAGGGTTATCGGGGCTGTCTTGGTGCTGCAGCCCAATTGCACATAGATTAAACCCGCTACGAAAACCGCGACTCCAAAGCTAGCTACTGCCCCGAACACACGCCCACTGATCATCGGTATTCCCCCCGGCACCGGTACGGCATTAAAACCTTTCGATTTGATTCGTGTCAAGCTTCATTCCACGAAAAAGGGAGTGAGACCCTATGAATGGTTCGAAAAAGTTGCATTACGTTTCATGTTTGTTCTCGATCGAACAAAAAAATCTGCCAAGACTTCGCTGGCTCTGTTTCTGCCTCGGTTGACTGGCGACCCCAGTTGCCTACATCGGTGGCCTGCGATGCCTCAAAAAAAACGCCATCATAGCGAAGAGGCTGGCGGGCTCCGGTGCGGAAATCGGCTGTTTTTCGCCCTCAGCACGATGTGGTTGTACAGGACTTCCGAAATTCGTTCATTGCCAGTTTGTACTCCTTGATAGTTTTCGGGTCTTACCCTGCGACTCGAGATTTTGAAACACTGTTCGACTGCCGCATCGACTCTCAGTCGACTACTCTTTAGTTTTTAGGCCTATCTGAGGCCGCGTAAGGAACGCCACGTGCCTCTGTCTGCGCGATCGAACGTAATAGATGCCTTTGCGGTGCTGTTCAGGTTTGCGATTGACCATCGCGAAGTGAGGCTTAAGGCGGCCCTAGGGGTAGACGGGTTTTGCAGTATGGGTTCCTAGGGTCCTTGGTCGTAACACGGATGCACCGAGTTGCGGTGCGGTGCGACATGAATCTCTTGATTCCTAATACTGCGAAACAAGGGATTTCACGATTTTTGTAACAGGAACCGCTCAAAAATAGTAACAAACTCGCTGAACCCGCATTTTTGGCTGCGATTTTAAAGCTGGCGGAGAGAGTGGGATTCGAACCCAGGCTGTCCAACGAAATCAACAATTAGGAGGCGCGAATGGCACATCAAACCTCTAGAACTTCACAGAAGCAATCAACTCCACATTCTATTGGACGCTTAATGGACGCTGATTTCTCGTTGCATAAATAAGTCGGCAGTTGGAGCAAACTTGATCTGTGAGTATGCACTTCGCGCATGTGATTCAGAGTCCGCTGGCGGGTTGAGAAGTGCTAATCGGCTTGGCGATTTTTTGGATCTTACTCGAGCATTTGAGCACAACTACATTCATTGGCAATTGGAAGAGCACTTGAAATTGGCGTCCCCGACGCGGATTTGAACCCGTGTTACCGCCGTGAAAGGAACTTAACAAATCGTAACTAACTGAAAACAGACGGCACCCCCATTTTGGAGCCGAAAGTAGCACCTTGGAAGAGTTATTGGACCTTGATTGGACCCAGATTTATGTTGCCGCCGCTGCGGGGCAACATCCTCCATTGCTTCGAAAATTCGGGTGCTGAGGCTTCCCCCCTAAACCGGCAGTCAGCCCCATCACACACCCCCATCTACGCCAAAGCCGAGCGCAGTGCTTTCTCTTCCGGTCCGCGACCCGCACAGCACGATGCGAGCTTCCCATCAACGACCACAGCGGGAACGCTGCGGACTCCGTAGCTCTTCGCCTTTGTCGCGACTTCTGCCTTGTTCATGTCATGGATTACGACTTCGTGAGAGCCTGCAATCCGTTTCACCATTTCGATAGCTTCTTTGCAAGCTGAACAGCCTGCACTGAACACTTCAATTTTCTTTGCCAATGTTCTCTCCTTTAGTTGATTGATTTCTCTGCACAGCACGTAACAGCAGCCGCCACCCGGTGCGGCCATGCATTCCACACCGAAGCGATTACCAATAGCGCGACAGCCGCGTACATCGTCGGATTTGACTCCCAATAGAACTTGCCCACCAGCACACCCGCAGCAGCGAGCACCCCGAGAGCAAACGGGCCGTAACGGCGCCGACTCTTTGCTCTGAATGCCAGCGCACCGACTGCAATCGCAAGAAACGCAGCGGTCAACGGCAACAGGTACTTGGTAGAGACTAGGAATCCCAGACCTACCGAACTGAGCAGACCTGCATACGCGGGCCAGCAAAACGGACAGGCCAACTTCGGCAGCAGCGAGACTCCCAAACCCGGAACAGTCAGCAGACTTTGCTTCCACGTTCGGTTCAGACGTCGTCTCCCTCCAAGCTCTCAAGAATCGGGCAATCAGCGAGTGACCCACAGCCAGCACACGACCTCGCCAGCTTGTGCAGCGTCTTCCGCATTGCATCGAGGGTTTTAATCTTGCCTTCAATGTCGGTGATTTTCGCTTCGGCACGCTTGCGGATTTCCGCGCTGGTAGTGCGTGGCGATGTGCGTAGAGCCAGAAGATCGCGAATCTCGTTTAGTGAGAACCCGAGTTCCTGAGCGCGCTTGATGAATTTCAGGCGTCGAGCGGCCTCTGCTGGAAACATCCGGTAGCCTGATGGGCTTCGCGGTGGCTTCGGCAGCAGACCCTGTCGCTCGTAGAAGCGCACGGTTTCCAGATTGATGCCGACTTCATCAGCGAGACGACCAATGGTGAGCGGCTTGGTGTTGGTTTCTGCTATCACAAAACCAGTCTAAACCCCGTAGTGTGGTACGGAGTCAAGAGGTCGGTCAGGGTGAGAGAGGAGCAGGTTTTGGAGTCCGTACCAGGGGAGCACGAGGGACGCGGAGCGCCCCTCGGGAAAATTTTGGAGGGAATTGCGAGAGCGCCGGCGACGGCGCTCCCGCTGTTTCTGCCGGCACCGCCATGAACAGCGCTCGGGGTATAAATGCAACGGGAACACGTTTCCACCGAGCACGCAATGCACATGATCCCGAAGAAACAGACATAGCAGGTCCAGAAGTTCACTTCCTCGTTTTCAATTTCGTCGTGACACGAGCATCTCCCTTCGAATCGCCCCTGCATTTTGCATATCAAGAATAGAGTCACAGTTCATCCGCAGAACTCCCTCGACACAGAGACCCGTTCAATCGCTAACCGCGTGGCGTATCTTGCAAGTAGATTGGCGCGTTCGGCTAGTGCGCTCCCCCCGTGCGGACATCTAAAAGTATGGATGACAAAGACGTTCGGGAAACGCGCGACGGTACTCTAAAAAGGTCGCACTCAAAGAACAGGACGAGCGCAAGAGGCCGTGCAGGCGGGCACGTCAAGTGAAGGAGGAACTGGTCATGAACATATCTTTCGAAAACAAAGTTGCACTCGTTACAGGCGCTGCATCTGGGTTGGGTCTTGCGACAGCGAAGGCTTTTGCTGAATCAGGTGCTTCCGTGGTGTTGGCGGACTGGAACGAGAAGGCGGCGCAAGCCGCAGCCAAGGAACTCGCCGATAAAGGTCACAAGACACTGGCTCTTCGCTGTGACGTGTCAGATGACGCGCAGGTAGAAGCAATGGTGAAGCAGACTGTCGCTACTTTCGGGCGGCTCGATGCCGCCTACAACAATGCCGGCGTTCAAAATGTCCTCGCCGAAACGGCTGACTCTCCCCGCGATGACTACGACCGAATCATGGGGATCAACCTGCGCGGTGTCTGGAGCTGCATGAAGTTCGAATTGCAGCAGATGCGCAGCAAGGCAGTGGCGCCATCGTCAATTGCTCTTCGCTTGGAGGTCTTATAGGCGGTGCCCGGCGCGGGACCTACCACGCCGCGAAGCACGGTGTTATTGGATTCACCAAGAGTGCGGCTCTCGAATATGCTGCACGCGGCATTCGCGTTAACGACGTGTGCCCGGGCATGATTCAGACGCCCATGTCCGACAAGATGATCGCTGAAGGTCAGGGAGAAGAGTTGAATAAGATGCTGAATACCTTCGTGCCGATGGGCCGAATGGGGCGGCCCGAGGAGATCGCCGATGCTGTCCTGTGGCTCTGCAGCTCAGCCGCGAGCTACGTTACCGGCCAGTCGATCTCGATCGACGGCGGCTACCTCATGCGCTAAAGCAAAGGAAACCAATTCATGCAAGGAACTGTACTCTACGGAACGGGGGACGTTCGATTTGAGGACGTCCCCGAACCAAAGATCACCAAGCCAACAGATGCCGTCATTCGGATCGCGGCTACATGCGTCTGCGGATCGGACCTGTGGAGCTATCGCGGCATCAGCCCCGTAAACCAACCGACACCGATGGGGCACGAGTACTGCGGCATCGTTGAGGAGGTTGGCAGCGGGGTCAAGTCTGTTAAACCAGGCCAGTTCGTCATCGGCTCCTTTTTTGCCTCCGATAACACCTGCCCCAACTGCCAGGTCGGCTATCAGTCGTCCTGCCAGCATGCCGAGTTCATCAGCACCGCGCAGGCTCCGATGCTGCGCGTACCACTCGCCGATGGCACGCTCGTGGCTACCCCGGATGTTCCCACGGGCGACATGATCCCGAGCCTGTTGGCGCTCTCCGACGTTATGGGCACCGGATGGTTTGCGGCGGATGCGGCGAACGCGAAGCCGGGCTCGACTATCGCGGTCGTCGGTGACGGCGCAGTCGGCCTTCTCGGTGTGCTTTCCGCCAAGCAGATGGGCGCCGAGCGGATTATTGCGATGAGCCGCCACGAGTCGCGTCAGAAGCTCGCTCGCGAGTTCGGCGCGACCGACATCGACTGGATGGAGCAGGTAACCAACGAGCAATACCGCAAGTGATTCGGTGGCGATCTTCAACAAGCGAAGGAGTGAACAATGCCTCACGTTATCGTCAAGCTCTGGATTGGGTAGAGAAGGTGTACAAACCTGACGTTAAGAACAAGTGGGATACGCTTTATAAGAAGCCCGGATACGATGAAAATGACCCCTGACTCGGGTGTCGCGGTTATGTGTGAGTCTGACTGGAATCACCCCGAGAGCACCAGCTCCATTTGACTCCCCGAACTAGAATTACGCCCTTGGCGAGCCATGACTAACCGATTTCGAATTTCGAGCACGCTGCCGCGAAAGCTAGAAGAACTGGGCCTTTCGCCGGATACAGCGTTGCGGCAAGCTGGTTTGCCGGTGGGGTTATTCAATCAGGACAAGATTCTAGTGAGCACCGAGGAGTTTTTCGCACTTCACCGGGGAATTGCTGAAGCCAGCAATGACGCCGGCTTTGGCCTGAAGCTGGGGACTGAGGAGCGCTTCGAGCGTTATGACCCGATCAAAATCGCCGCACTTTCCGCGCGGTCGTTTGGGGACGCTGTCGAGCGGCTGTCGCGCTACAAACAACTCACTTGTCCAGAGGAAATCCGTGTAGGCGGTAGGGGCAATGAACGCGCAGTCCAGTTCATCTGGCTCCTCGCACATGAGAAAGAGCCTCCATTGTTGGTGGACGTGTGTTTCGCATGGATTGTTGGCATCGCACGCCGAGGCACTGGACGGCCCCTGAATCCGAAGCGGGTGGAGTTTCAACGAACTCGGGTTCACCGAGAAATGTATGAGGCCCATTTCCGCTGCGCCGTTAAATTCAAGTCCAATCAGAACGCCTTAATATTCAGCAAAGCGGATATGGAGATGCCGTTTATCACCCACAACCCTGATTTGCTGGCAACCGTGGCGCCGCAGCTCGAAGCGGAGCTAGCCGAGCAGCTTGCGCAGAGAAATTTCGGTGAACAAGCAAAAGGCATTCTGAAGCGGCTACTTGCAGGGCAGCGTCCGGGCATAGACGATCTCGCAAGAGAGCTACACATGAGCACTCGAACATTGCAGCGGCGACTGACAGAGCAGGGCATCTCATTCCAGCGTTTGCTGGAAGAGGCCCGTCGTGAATTGGCCCATCACTACCTCCTCCACTCGTCTCGGGAGTTGAACGAAACGGCGTATCTCTTAGGCTACGAGGACGCCAATTCCTTCTTCCGGGCTTTCCACCAGTGGGAAGGAACTTCACCCGGACAATGGCGGATGCTCCAAAATAACCCAGGGCACACTAGGTAAGTGCAAGTCAGAGCAGACCATGTTTCCCGACTTGTAATTAGGGCCAGGGGAGCACGAGGGGCGCTGCCTGCGCATCATTCAGCAGCGGCTCAAAATCGGTTTCGGACTGCGCTCGTTGTGGGGGCTTCTTTTGGTCCGGCCAGAGCGCCCCTCGAAAATTTTGGGGACGCAAAAGAAAATGCCCGGACTGTGCCGGGCATGTTGAGAATCTTGCGTGACTGTTGTCTTAGGTGTCGCCTTTCTGCTGTCTGACGAAGGCTTCTAGAAAACCCTGCGCCTTGAGGTTGGCGTCCCAAATATGAGCAAAGGCAGTGTGTTCGCGCCTTAGATTGGCATTCAAGAGGGTTCGTCCCTCCTGAACAAACGCGGAATACTGCTCGATGCCCGCATAGTCATTCCGCCAGTAATAGGGCACTAGATTCGTTTGCTCGCCGGAGTCCTCGGCTTCAAAGATCATTTCAGGATCGCGCATTAAATCGCCGTTCTGTTCTCCGTAGTGGGCCACGGAGATTGCCGGCAGACCGTTCGGCCCACGTTCTTGCGTGTCCTCGATGACCAGAGTCATCCACGGCTCGTTTTCAATCCGGATGTGAAATCCGGCTGTCAGAGGGGCGGCAAGGTCCAAAATCATGGCAACGGTTTTCATTGCAGCACCTCCGCCATCGCTGGTGTGCTTACCGCCTCCTTGGGGCTGATGGCCCCAAGGATGACGGTGGAAGTGCGCTGCACTACTTCCAAACTCTCTTTCAGCAGGTTGGCATCACCGTGGTAAAGCTGGATGTAGTCACTGGAACCTGTTCCCGTTTCCAGTCCCAGAGCGTGACAGACCACAAAGGCCACGGCTTCGGCTTCGGTTTTCCAGCATGACGGCTCACCTCTTCGCGGCGCTGATCGGGACAGCTGTGTCCGGGATTGCAGTCGCGGCATTGTGATTTGGTTCTGTCGGAACTCGCTTGTGCGGGCCACGCCGTGGCTGGGCGTCATTCCTGTGGGTTTCGTACCACGGCCCAAATTCTCCATCGCTCTGAAACAGGAACTTCAAAGCGCCGGAGACCACCTGGTCATTGGTGGCGCCGCTGAACCGGCAGTAGGCCCGCAATCTCTCCTGTACGTCGGTTTCGATTGCGGCTTTGATCTGGGTTCTGATTTGTTTTCTTTAGACCTGAATAATTGGCATGGGAATCTCCTTTTCAATTCATTTGCGGTAACGCGGGGAGCGACCTCCGAAGCCGGTCACGGACACGCCGCATTGGGCGGCGGGTGGGGTCGCTCCCCGCATTACCGCTTTACTTAAGCTCGTTTCTTGTTGTGCCGTCATGCTGGAAAACTCCTTGCGCTCGGCGCTGGCCTGCGGGAAGTTGGGCGGTTGATTGGGCGGCCTCTCCGACCGCCGAAGGCCCGAGCCGCACAACATTCGGTACCGCCAGAAAGGTCTCAACCTGCCGTCCGGGATCTTGTACAAGGAGCTGTGGTTCTGCTTCGGGCAGCTTTCCTGTTTGTTTCCAACTTTGGTATTGGCTCTGACATTCCGCGTCGGAATAACGCTTCAATCCGCGCTGCCATTCGATAACATCCTTCTGGACCAGTTCCTTAAATCGCTTTTCCTCTGCCATCTTCCGTAGCCAAAAGAACCGGGAGATCTGCTGGTTTTCGTGCCCGCGCTGCGTTGCTGACAAGCTCCTGACGAATATGTCGCGGGCAAGTTGGAAGCTCTGGGTGGAATTGGAGACGAATACCAATCTGAAGCTATTACCGAGCGCCTTAAACAGCGGACGGTATCTCTGGACGAAAGAAGCGAAGGTTTGGACGGAACGGATATCGTCCTCGATGTAGGTGAAATTTGCGAGAGGCACATCGGTATTCCCAGAGAGAAATATCGGGAACTTTTCAAAGAAATAGCGGCATGTCTCTGATCCGTTCTGTCCGTGGAAAACCTTTGCCGGCAGTGTCTCGTTGCTGATCCGCCGTTCCACGGTGAAATACGCAACCTTCTCAGCTTCTTCTTCGAGGTAATGGCGGTCCAGGTGTGCCAGCACAAAATCCAACCCGAGCAGTCTTACCGCAGCCTTGTCCAGCAAACCGTAGCGCCCAGGCTTGCAATGGCGTGAATTCTCTTTTCCGAGCGCAGCATAGAGGCTCCGGGAGAACAGGTGATAAATCTTCTGGGTACCCCGTTCGGGCAGATGCTCCCTCACGTGTTTGTTCTGGATCGCTTTCTTTATGAAGTACGTCGCCGGACCTCGGCCAGCAACGTCCACATGCTGGGTGAATTGACGTTGCAAAAAGAAGCCGGAGTGGACGGCGACAATGTAGAGGAACTCCGCTTCCCGTTCCGTATAACCGAACTGCTTTAAAGCCATGAGGGATTCAGCCGGGATTTTCATAGCGACAGCACCTCGCCAATCAGGTCTTCGCCGCGCTCGGCAGACCTTCCGCGATAGTCCTGGTTGTAGAGTTTGAATCCAGCGGCGGCCTTGGCCGCGATCTGCCGGGCCTTGTAGTGTCCGGTTACGCATTCCAGGTCAACTTTGCATTGCTCTTGTTCTTGGGACTCGTATTCAACGCGAAGGTCGGGGATCTGAATTTTGCCATTGACGATTTTCAGTCCGTGGGCGTCGGCGATCTCCTGCCGGTGCCGCTCCCGTTCTGCCGGAGAGAACTTCTGGATTTTGGCAAGCTGGCGATTGACGTTCTTCTTCAATTCAAAATCGAGCACGACCCGCGTTGGCGTGCCGCCCGATTTGGAGATTTTCCGCGCTTCTTTTTGGTACACGTCATAGATGGCGGCATCGTGGCGCAATTCCCGCTTCTTCACGATTCCTGAATAAATGGCTTGGTCCGGGTTGGTGCGGAAATTGGCTTCCGTCAGACCCTTCCCTGCCCTGGTAAGTGAGACATAGCTGCCCTTCGCCTTTGAGTCCGGCTGTACTGCCACGAGGCGCTGGTCGGTGAGATTGCGCAGGTCTTTCCCGAAGCGTTCTTCATCACAGTGATAGAGGTGCTTCCGTAGAGAGTCGGCGATAATAGTGCGGAATGCGCCCAGATCCCGAAGCATGGCTGAGTGGCCAGAATCCAAGCGATAATTTTGCCCACGTAAGTGGTAGACAGTTTTACCGTCCTGCGCCCGGCTATCGCGGTGGCTCTGCTGCGGAACTCGTTCTCCGGCGTCGCGGTGACATTGCGCAGACCTCAAGGTGTCGTCATTCAATGAACGGCCCATGACTACTCCTCAGACCGTTCACGAATTTCAGCAGAGAGATCGCCCCCGCCGATTCTGAGTTGTTTGTCCACGTAAATAAGTTTCTGGCCGGTGTGCTTCAGAAAGAATCGGCGGGCCAGCAGAAAGAAGGCCGCGAGCAAATTGCCGAACAGCAGCACGGCATATAAACCTATGGCCCAGCCATAGTCGTGAAAGATCGGCTGACGGTAAGGAACCAAGAATTTGAGGCGGTCCATCAGGAGAAAATAGAACACCATGAAGAGAGTCAAAGCCAGAAGTAGTGCGTTGCCAATCATTGCTGCACCTCTGGGTACTCAGAGGCAGAAATGTGGCTGCCTGATTCGGGCAGGTTGAAGGCAAACAACGGCATTGAAGGTATTGAATGATTCTTCGGGTGAAAAAGAACGGGCCGACAATGCCGGCCCGGTTGAGTGCCCCGAAGGGGATAAAAGAATGCCGGAAGATTCAGGTGCCCGTGTTTCAACACATTTCCCTTGCCATTTGCATTTCTCTCCTGCTCGGCCCGCTCCAATTCTTTCCTGATCCACTGCGCAAGTTCGGAGGGCCAAAATCTGATTGCCCCTTTCACGTGAAAGCAAGGAATCAGGCCAGCCGCTGCCATCTTGTAAATGTGCTGTGGAGTCACGCCCAAGATTCTTGCCACCTGGGAAACTTTCAGAGCTTCATTCCGTTTTTCCAACATCTCGACGAGTTTCATGGTCGCCACGCTTTTGAAGAGCTCCCACGCTCATTGCAAAAGTACCCCTTGTACTGGGGTTCCCCGTTTTAGAAAAATAGACACCAGTGTGCCAATAAGACACAGTTGCAAACCTGATTGTCGTGTGGGTTGTCTAGCGGCCCAAGGGGAGAGTAGCCGGGCAGAAAAATATAAACCCGGCAGCACGCAACGAGCTGCGCTGATGTTCATATAAGTGCCCAACCGGTATCACTCGCGGCCGGATGCCTGCTACAGACCTGGGAGTCTGCACTTTGGGGCACCTGCATTTCTGGTACCAAATGCGGCCTTCGTGGATTGGATGCAGGTTTCGGCCTATGCCTTCCCAACGCCGTTTCTTGAGAAGGGAAATCCGGGAGGTTGAGGCCCGTAATTACTTCCGAATAGCCGACCAACGACCCCAGTGGCGAGCCGATTCCAGGGTTGTGAGTGCTATGGCTGTTACGCCAGCAAGGCGCACAGTGCGGCTTGATCGGACCATCCGCAGGTGGGGTTTTTACATTGCAGAACGCGCGGCCTGCTCACGCTACGTCCGTCCCCTACCGTACAAATTAAATGTACTGGACCGTACGTTAGGGACTATACTGTTAGAGTCTTTTACACATCCCTCCGCCGTGCCCGGTTCTGGGCGTCGGTCTCTTGTGGCATCAGATGATTTGTTCTGGGAGTTGACCATGGCATCTCCGCCGGAGCCTATTCACACCTGCTGGATCTGCGGCAATCGGGTATCGCTCGAAAAATGCAAGATCGACGAACACGGACAGGCCGTGCATGAAGACTGCTACGTTGCAAAGATAGCCTTCCAAATCGGCAACACGCCGCAAAGTCCGAACCCGGCTTAAACTTTGCCAGCAGTGTAGGGACCGGTCCCTCGAAAGGAACGTATGCCGGAGAAGCCGAAAGCCACAATTCCTGGAACCGTCGCGAAGATCATCAAGCCTCCGCACCCGCATCAACCAGAAAAGGCGCAGATCACTGTTGAAGGGGCCGATGATCTGTACCGGGAAATCCGTATCAAAAACACGCTCACTGATGAGAACGGCAATGAGGTGACTCTAAAGAAGGGTGCCGAGGTTGACGTTACCATCGAAGCTGATTCCGAAGCGACAACTCCAAAAGATAAATAGGGTCTCGCCCGTTTCCCCTCGGCGAAACCCAAAGACGAGCTACTGTGGTCGAGCATTTGCTGTATTGCCTCAAATCGACCTGCACGTTAGCCTTCCCCCATATCCTAAGAGGATTCGTCTCCTAAAGGATTGGCCCAAACAACGGGCACGGGCGATAAGGGTTCGCGTTAGGCGGCTGACATTGGCCCTCATCGCCCTTTCAATGTTCTCAGTAAAGTTGGTGCTCCAAGAATTTCTTGGACGACAGAAGATAGCGACTTATAAGGTTCGAATGCATTATGTGCGGTTTTCGATCTTCGACCCGATTGGTTTTCTTGCTAGTCTCTCTGCTTCAACCGGCCGCGTCTCCTGCGGACACGGTGGCGGTCCGATACCAGAAGGCGTGTCGCACGGCTTCCTGGTGCTGCGGACGCAAGACGGCAAGCCCATCGCCGATGGCGACTCGACACAGGTAGCGCGGGGCGACCGCGTTAGTAGCCACATGCGGTTCCGATTTAAGGACGGTTCGAGGCCTCTTTGGTATCAGTTGCTTACAAACAGCAAACTCTAGCCGTCAAATTTCATCAAACATTTTTGGATAGCCACTCGGAAGGAGTTCTCATGCGGAAATTCGGGCTTGCGCTAGGAATTCTCGTTCTTATTGCGGTCGTGGCCGCTGTGGTTTTTGCCGCCACTTTCGATGTCAATAAGTACCGTGGGACAATTCAGTCTGAACTTCAAAAGCGACTCGGTCGGCCCGTTATCCTTGGGAACATGCAACTGAGGCTTTTTCCTCCGCGCTTCGGAGTACAGGATCTGGCGATTGCAGATGATGCGCGCTTTAGCCCAGATGCACCCTTCGTGAAAGCCAAGGAACTGGATGTCTCGGTCAAGTTGCTGCCGTTGCTGCACAAGCAGATCGAAATTGACTCTTTGGGTTTGCACCAGCCGACAGTAAATCTCATAAAAAACCCTACAGGCGAGTGGAATTTTGCCTCAGTGGGTCAACCTTCCACTCAGCGGAACTCTTCGCCGGAGCAGCAATTCTCCCTAGGAGAACTCACGATCAAGGATGGGCAGATATCTCTTCTGGATCAGGCTCAAAGCAAGACGCCCTCTTTGTACGACCACATCGATGTGACGGTGAAAAACTTTTCTCTCAGCAGCCCATTCACCATCGACGCTGCGGCCCACATGGCCGGCGCGGGCGCGCAGGAGATTCGACTGCAGGGAGAAGGCGGTCCAATTGCTGGGCAAGACCTCACCAAGACGCCCTTCCATGGCACGCTCGACGTAAAAGAAGTTCAGGTTACCGACTTATCAAAATTTCTCAATTCTCCTGTCCTGAACGGAACGGACGGCGTGATGTCCGGGCAGACACGAATCAGTACCGATTCCGGGAAGTTGACTGCGGAAGGCGAAACGAACATTCAGAATGGAAAAGTGCAGGGGATGGAACTTGGGTATCCGATTTCCGCCCAGTACGACCTGACCGACGACTTGTCGACCGATATGATAGCGATTCGAAAGTTCATGGTGAAACTGGGACCGACACCTTTCGAAATGACTGGCACGATTAACGCCAAAACTGCGCCACCACAAATCGATCTGAACCTACGGGCAAACAACGTTTCGGTCGCGGAAGCGGCAAAGTTCGCAGCTGCGTCGGGAATGGCTCTCTCGCAAGGAACCCTGGTCACCGGCAGCGTGAATGCGAATGTTCAAGCTATCGGCGTTGCGGATAAACCGGCGCTCAACGGAACAGTGACGGCCAGCAATATTCAGATGAGCGGGAAGCAAATTGCGCAGCCAGTGCATATTCAAGAGATAAAACTCAATCTGACGCCCTCCGAAATTCGGTCGAATCCGTTTAGTGTGGTTTCCGGCGGGACTACGCTGAACTCTCAGCTCACAATCCGCAATTACATGTCCCCTTCGGCTATCGTAGACGCGACCCTGCGGGCTCCGAACGCGCAACTGCCCCCGATCTTAGCTATGGCGAAAGCGTACGGCCTGACCTCGCTAGATAAAGTGAACGGCGAAGGCATGCTGAACTTGGACATGCACTCCGCGGGCCCTATCAAGTCCATAAGTACCGCTGAGATGATAAGAGCCCTGAACGGTACCTTGAATCTGAATTTCGTGAACGTCAAGTATTCGGGAGCCGACATCGGCCATGAACTGTCCTCCATCGCTGGATTCTTAAATTCCGGCGCAGACTCTCAAACCGCATCTGGTGGTATTACAAATATTCTGAAGATGACGGGCAAGATTGTTGTTAAGAATGGAATCGCGCAGACCAACGATTTGCAGGCTCACCTGGACGTGGGAAACATTGGCCTCGTTGGCACTGCGAGCTTGGTCACGGAAGCCCTGAACATGCGTGCCACGGCTGTGATTTCGCAAGCTGTCAGCCAGAAAGTGGGAGGCCAAAGCATTGGCGGATTTATGAAGACGGCCCTGGCAAATAATCAGGGAGAGTTGGTGATCCCGGCTTTGGTCACTGGTACTTTTTCAAAGCCGAAATTTGAGCCCGATGTCCAACAACTAGCCCAAATGAAGCTAAAAGGATTGATCCCAAATATTAATAACCCCGCTTCGGTCGCCGGGACATTACAAAATCTGCTTGGTGGTCCAAAGAATCCGGCTGAGTCATCTGAGCAGCAGGCACAGCAACAACAGAACCCAGTTCAGCAGATCATGGGACTATTCGGGAAGAAAAAGCAAGACAATCAGCAGCAGAAATAGCGACCTGGGATTTCGCTAAATCGGAGCCTTGTTGCGGTCGGGTACCTCATGTGTTCGCAGCGGCATGAATACCCATAGCGATGAAACGGATTCATATTCCTTGAATGGAAGGTTCAGCAGGAGGGTATTGTGAAGGGCGTTTCGATCAAAGTGTTTATGTTGGGAGTTCATGTGGAAGATACTTGATTTTCTTACCATACTGTGGGTTCCTGAAGAATGCGGCGTTACGCCGGAATTCGCAAGGAACCGTCCGCTCGAAAGAACGCGCAAAAACCGGTGGAAGGCGTAACGGCGGAAAGATGCTCACGCAATCGGGAGCTACCCTTGGCTATCATTCAGATAGATGGCGACTGCCTGTTAAAGTGCTGGGCCGTGTCCTGTTCTAGTTGCAGCTTGAGCACATAGCATTCCTTGTGAATGGCCTCCCGTGCTCGTTTGTCTTGCTACTTTCAAGCGATACGGGCTTACCGCCGACTACGCAAACCGGAAGCTGTTAGGCCGGGAGGCTTGGCGGGCAAAACGATAGTCAGACATTGGGACGGACTCCTCGGGGAGCCAGATCCATGAGAGTACTTGGGTTCCAAAATGGAAACCGAGCATTGTTCACTCTTTCCTCTACGCTGATACCACAGCCGATTTGTGCGAGCTTGCCGCGCACATCCCGAACAATTCACTTCTGTGTCTTTCGCTCATTAACGACTGGCATTCTCTAAAATACAGCATTTTTCGTATTTTAAAGCTCACTGCCACTCTGTTTTACTTCAATGAATAGGCATCTTTCCTTTGATGGAGGAGTGAAAAAAATGAAATCACCTAACTGGGTGTTGCTCTGTGTAGCACTGGCCGTTTTCAGCACGTCCGCAATCGCCAAATCGAAGAATGACATCAGGGACGTTACAGGTTGTTTGTCAAAGGGAGACAGCGCTAACGAATTCGTGCTTAACGGAGATGACGGGAGTACGTGGGAAGTAAAGAGCAGCCGAGTGAACCTCGGAACGCACGTTGGTCATACGGTGACTGTGACGGGCGTTGTTTCACACGCGATGATGCACAACATGAAAGAAGGCGCGAAGGATGTGGCCAAGGATACCGGCGCTACCAAGAGCAATACGGAGCACGGGCATTTGAAGGTCACAAACGTAAAAATGGTGAGCGCCTCGTGTCGGAAGTAGCGCGATGTTCTACAACTGTCCCCAAGCTTCAACCCGATTGGTTTTCCTGTTAGCCTGTCTGCTTCAACCAGCCGCATCTCCTGCGGACACTGTGGCGGTCCGATATCCAGAAGGCGTGTCGCACGGCTTCCTGGTGCTGCGAACGGAAGACGGCAAACCCATCGCCGATGGCGACTCGACACAGGTAGCGCGCGGTGACCGCGTTACAAGCCGCATGCGGTTCCGATTTAAGGACGGTTCGATCTACGAAGAAACGACTGTATTCTCGCAGAGCGGCGCATTCAGACTATTGAGCGACCATGTACTCCAGAAAGGTCCGATATTCAAGCGCCCGATGGAAACAACGATCGACGCCACCAGCGGCCAAGTCACGGTTCACTACACGGACGGTGGCAAGGAGAAAGCCCTGACCGAGCGGCTCGAACTACCGCCCGATGTGGCCAACGGTATCCTGTTCACATTGTTAAAGAACGTCCAACGGAGTGCCCCCAGAACAACGGTGTCCTATGTAGCAGCCACGCCAAAGCCACGACTCGTGAAGCTTGAGATCATTCCACAAGGCCAGGAACCATTCTCGATTGGCAGTTATAATCACAAAGCCATTCATTACATAGTGAAAGTAAAAATAGGCGGCATAGCAGGATTGGTAGCGCCGCTTGTGGGAAAGCAGCCCCCAGACACCCAGGCATGGGTGCTAGCTGATAATGCCCCCGCGTTCGTCAGATCAGATGGCCCTTTGTACGGGGACGGCCCCATTTGGCGGATGGAACTAGCTATTCCTGCTGTATGGCCTGACAGCAGGGCTGCAGTACGTTCGCACGAATAGTGCGGCGATAGTTGCCCGTCGGCTCAGGAGCGTACGCGATTGCCGACGCAACGGGATATATGAGTCATACCACCAAGAAACCGAGACCTAAACTGCGTAAAGCTTCCCAACCGCCCCTGTCACATCCGGGAGCGACTCCTGACTCAGACCGTGCCAAGAAGCCGCTGCTCGGCGAGTCCCGTGCCACCCACCAGGAATTGACTCCCGGGGATCGGGTCGAGGGTTTGGGAAACTTCGGAAAACCGAATGGGGAATTGGGCACAGTTGAGTGAGCCAACGACGAAGATGCGGTCGTCAAATGGGATGATGACGGTCGTACGAGACTCCATCAACCATCGCTAAAGAAGGTTCTGCCTCACAAAAGGGCTAAGCCAATCTCCCAAGTCTGATTTCTGTACGATCAACCGACGCCGCTTCGTGGGACTCATTTCCGTCCGCCGTCACGTTCGCCCCTTCCTAGCGGGCTAATCTTGCGTCAGCTTTTACGCGCTTTCTCTTGGCTCGAGCCTTGCTGGCGGGCGATCTTCGCCTTCTCGACAGTCGTGGTTTTGAATTTCGTTTTGAACATAGGACCGAATGATACAGGGGTCACAAGGTTTGAGGAATTCACCCACTGCTGGAAGGAATGGTGACTTCGACCCGCGTTCCTGGATTGGTATTTTCCAGCCGCAACCTGCCGCCCAATTCTTTGACGCGCTGTCGCATACCTCCAATACCGACGCCAATGCTACGAGGCTGAAATTCCGCGACTCCTTTGGCAATGCCCTTGCCGTCGTCGCGAACCGTAATGACCAGTTCGCCATTCTCCCGCTTTAGAGTGACCCAGCCATTCTTGGCGCACGAATGGCGGAGCACGTTGGTCATAGCTTCTTGAACGATACGAAAGATTGCAGTTTCCAAGTCAGGCGCAAGCCTCGGGAACTCAGGTGGCTGCACATCAAGGAAGGTTTCGATGCCGCTGCGTTTTGTGAGTCCTTCGAGGAGCCAACGGAGGGCCGAGAGTAGGCCGACTTCATCGAGCAATGGAGGATGAAGGAGATGAGAAATGCTTCGGACCTGTTGGAGGGCCCTGTCGATCATGGAACTCGCCTCGGCTAGTTTGCTCGCAGAAGCAGATGATCCATGATCCCGCAGACGAACGTCCTCAATTGCCATCTTTGTAGCTACAAGTTCTTGACTTAAACTATCGTGTAGAGCACGGGCAATGCGGCGGCGTTCTTGATCTTGCATTGCGATCAGATCGCTAGAGAGGCGACGGAGTTCTGCATTCAGAGTTTCCACTTGTTGGGCCCGGCGATGCAATTCGGCGAAAACCGAAACCTTGGCCCGCAACAATTCGGGAATGATTGGTACGGAAATATATTCCACCGCTCCGGCCTGGTACCCTTTCAGCCGATCAAGGTCGCTCAGAAGCAAGGCTGAGATAAGGATAATTGGGATTTGTTGGTAGCGAGGGTGCCGGTGAATTATATCTGCCAGTTCAAAGCCATTCATTTCCGGCATACTCACATCCGTGAGAACGACGGCCACATCAGTCTTCCATAGAAGTTCAAGTGCTTCCCTGGCGGAATTGGCCTTAACTAGATTTTCCCCGAGGCCAGCGAGCATAACCTCATAGGTGAGCAGCTTGCCCGGTTCATCGTCCACCATGAGAATATTAATCTTGCTCTTGCCACTCATTTGTCCTCAGAGTCTACCGCAGATCGCAGACTTGGCTAGCATGTTCGGCCCTCTGTTGGCGCGACCTTCCCAATGTTCGGAATTTCTCGACGCGTGGATGCAGTATAGAACGGTTCCGACATGACGCCTGAGGCACCAGGCCCAACTGAACTCAATCGCTTACGCTATTTGTTATCTTTATCGGAGTCGCCCGCAAAATTCTGGTTCTGCCTGTGAAGTACCTGCCTGCGGGCGTCCAACTTTTCAATGAGTTGGTCAACAAGTTCAGAGAGTCGATGCGGGTCCAATTCCTTGGAAGCGCGCTCGCATAGTTCTCGCCATTCCACTTCCTCAATTTCCTTGATGCCCATTCAATCACTGGAGGCAAGATCATGACCAAACCAAAGAACCGGAGCCTGTGGATTCATCACATTCAAATATCTAAAAAAGCGAGACTTAGACTGACACCCTGAGTGAGCCGGGGAGCAGGCTGTACGAATATATTGCACGAGGCCGAGTCTTCGGGGACCGCAAAGCAGAACTTTTCGCCGGGATCCCACGCTACAGTACGTAGGGTATCCAACGTGACGATATGATCGGGTAAAACCTTGGAGTGCCCTCCTCTAGCGAAGCTTCAATCCAAGAGTTATGCGCTCGCATTCGAGTCCTCTGTGTTGGACCATACTCCGAGGAAACCGAGGAGGAACTTAGGAAGCTTGCCGGGGAACTCCGCATCGCCATTAAGCAGCACCTAGATATGGCGAAGTCCTCCTTAAGCATAAAGAAGACAGCCATTGATGAGCGCGATTCGGAGAAATAGTTTCGTCCGGGTAGGTTTGAACTGTTTTTCAATATTGTGGAACCGCACGGGGCAACTTCTGCGGGCAGAAGCAACACAGGGGAATAGGGAGCCAACAGGAGTCAGATTCGGATCGCGAATTTATGCGTCATCTCCATGATTCGCGGGTAGAGATTTCGTCATAACATTCCCATACGTGCTCCGAAATATCCCCTTGCCACATTGATCCAAGGTGTCGGAGCGGTAATCTTGCATCATAATTCTTGAGCAGGCGTTCCCCCTAACGGACCGTCGAATTTGCCGCGGCGGAAGTACGCGTGGTATGCGGCGCGGCAACGGCTCCCAACAGCAGTGCAACGCCAAGCGCCGTGAATACCCCATAGCCCAACGGTACGCGGATCCTAGGGCAATGCTCATCGTTAGGGCAAACAACAAACGCTGCACTGCTCCATAGATGGTCGACACTGAAAAATTGTCCGCCGAGCGCTACTGTGGTGAGCAGGGCGGCGCAGGTTGCGTACGAGGCAGTATTTTGCGTCGATCGAAACGATCTGCGCAGTGCCCGGCGACAAGAAACAGCAGAATGCCAGGAAGAAACTGCGCTAGCCCAGCGTAGCCAAGGGCGATAGCCCTATGTGTGGCTTCATACAGCTGCCATCCGACTGCGACTGACATCATCTCGGTGGCGAGAATCCTGCTGGCGCGAGCGCACTGGAACAAGGTGAAAGCGCGAGAATGGAAAGCGGCCAGCGGATGCCTGATCGACCGTTATACACCGATTGGGTTTGCCTGGTCCTCCATCACGCCTCCCTCTCGTGCAATGTTCTCAAGATGCGTAAGCTGGTCAGCGACGAGAGCAACCAACTGACGCTTCTGTCACACGCCTCTCACGGTGGGCACTCCAGTTACCCAACGCGTTCGCCGCCCCGACTTCTGTACCGCAATCTTCTTATGGATTTAGCGCACTGTTTCTCCAGACGGCTCAGCAACACACCTTTTACGTCAGGCCATTCCTCTTCAAGGACACTGAAGACGACAGTGTCTCGACGGTGTCCATCTGTTGTAATCAGGTATGATCGGAGTGTGCCTTCCTCTACAGCGCCCATCTTGGCCAATGCCGCTCGTGAGCGCAGATTGCGGCTATCCGTCTGAAATTCAACTCGAAGGCAATTCAACGTCTCGAATGCGTGTTTTAGGAGCAGCAGTTTTGATTCGGCATTTGCTCCACTGCCCCAAGCCGATTGTGCAAACCACGAACCAACGACCGCTTTTCGGTTTTCTCTTGACATGTTCTTGAGGCGCGTCATCCCGATCACGCGTTCGTCGGATGTGGCACGTACAACAAATGGCAGAGCTGTTCCGCAAAGATGGTCGCGCAACGAGGCATCGACATAGTCGCGCATCGCGTCGGGTGATCCGGCATAACTGGTGAGGTAACGCCAGATCCTTATGTCTTCCGAGATTTTCAGAAGTTCTGCTTCATGGTCTGGTACGAGAGGCTCAAGTCGAATTAATTTGCCTTGGAGGAAAACAGGGCTGACCGGAACCGGCCAGTTGGAGGGAACGAAACGCATAAGATAGACCCACTTTCCGCCCATTCCTGGACTGGGAATCTACCTCAGGCCTTTTATGCCGTAAGTTGTCGGCCGGATCGTGCGGCCGTGGTGTCGCTTGGTCGCGGCCCTCGGCGCTATCGTCCAAGCGGCGAGCGGAACCCTAGACACAATCTCAAGATTTCTTGAAGCTTAGCAAAAGGCCGTGTAAAACTGCAACACACCAGAGGAGTTTTTCGGTCAGAAACAACCGGGAGCCACAGATCTTCTATGCTGGCCACACTCCGAGTGCGAATCACGTAGTTTTTGGAGAGTCGGTTAATTGGAAACTGGCCTAGAGCCATGTTTAGACGTTTCAAGCTGTTTTACTACAAGACTCGACATACTTGTCGATCACCAGTCGATTGGACGAAATCGGCACTCCTCGTTCGCACTGTCAACGCCCTCCACAGCCAGAATTTCCGCGATCGAGCGGGCGTCCTCTGATTCTGGCGATATGTATAAGGAGATCGACTGAATTCCCAATATTGGCCATGATCGCTCGATGCGGTAGGTCGATGCCGCTTTGCAGAACACAATCTGAAAAACGTGCGATTGCTTGACGGGCGGAATTGGCATGAAGAGTGCAGAGGCTTCCTGAATGGCCGGTATTCAGGGCCTGCAGCAAATCGAAAGCTTCGCCGCCGCGCACCTCGCCCACAATGATTCGGTCTGGCCTGTGACGAAGGGCAGCCATCAGCAGATCGCGGACCGTACCTACTAACAGACCTGGGAGTCTGCATTTCAGGCACTTGCATTATTAGTACGCAGGAACAGGCCTAACGGATTGCGTGCGGGTTTCGGCCCGATGCCTGGGTTTCGGTCAATTCATCTTTGACCTTAATCGGCCCGGAGCGACGCCAAACAATCTTGCAAAGACTTTGGTGAAGTGCGCTTGATCGTAGAACCCGCATCGATGAGCGGTGTGCTGTTTCACGAAGGCAGATCGCTAAGTCTTAAGCGGTCGGTATCTAGATTCTGATAGCGCTTTCAACTTTGCCGACGACGAGTTGACGGCGATCACGCTGATCGCTGTTGCATGTAGGCGTTGGGCGGTGGCGGGTCGGCAGAACCTCCTAACAAATCTGCATTTTTGCATTTTACCTTAGCAACCGGTAGATCCTGTAGATCCTGTTGTGTGTCCAGTCTCTGGCGATCTCTGCCATAGTGACACGTCGACGTATTTCCCAAACTTATGGCCAATTTCACGTAAAACGCCGACTTCACGAAACCCCAGGGATTTGTGCAGCTTTACGCTCTCTGGATTGGGCAAAGCAATCACTCCGATCAGCTCACGAAAACCCTTCTCTTTCGCCGACCGAATCAGAGCGGTATACAAGGCTCTTCCAAGGCCCCTGCCTGTGTTTTCTTCGGAAAGATATATGGTTGTTTCGACAGTATGACTATATGCTGCACGAGGCCGAAAGGAGCCATAGTACGAATAGCCGACGACCCGCTGGTTCAACTCACCGACAATCCAGTCGTATTTGGTAAGCTTGTCCTTAATTCTCCCTTCCATAATGCTTGCTTCGACTGGCGTTGTTTCAAATGTAACGATCGAGTTGCGAACGTACGAGTTATAGATTTTGCAAATGTCATTGGTATCTCCTTCAGTTGCTCGGCGAATCTTGAAAGTATCTTTCATATATGCCTCTAAGTTCTAAGGTCTGTTCCCAACATCTGAGTGCCATCGCTACCCGTAGGTCTGGAAATACTTCCAAAACTCCGGCCAAGGGGAGCGGATATTGCGACAAACATAGACCTTTTCGCGGTCGCGGAAACTGCCGTTGACGACGCCATACGAATTCGAGAGTCGAGCAGCAAGCTCGCAAGAGGCAAAAATCCCGCTGAGTTCGTCGGGCTTGAAGCCGACGGCGATGACGGTTTGCGGAGGCGGGTCGCCGTAGCCGCGTAGCCAGTTAGAATTCATGCCGCTGATGGCGCGGGGCAGCCCGTAAGCACGGCCGTAAAGGTTGATGGCCCCGGCCTCTCCTTCGTCGGAAGCTAATACGCCGACGGCGGCGTGATCGGCGGCGGGCAGGGAATCGCGAACCTGAGCAACGGTGGCGGCCAGTTCCGGCCAGCCTATTTCCATATTGAATTGTTCGTTAACCGCGTCCGCCACGCGCCACCACGTCGAGTTGACGGGCGCGACCGGCACCATGAGAGCGGCCAGGCACAGGCCGCCGATCACGACCGCCCTCCACATTCCACCCAGGATGCGGTTCTGCTTCTTCTCCGGAAGCGACGCGAGCCACTTTTCGCCCCAGGCGGCACCGGCCGCCAGCACCATCGGGTAGGCCGGTGCAAGATAGTAATCGCGCCCACGAACGGCCATCAGGCCAGCCAGCGTGAGCACATACATCCAGCCAATCATGCGCCAGCGCCTGCCCTCCGGCCGGTCAAAAAGAAACCAGAATCCCGCAAACAAAAGCGGCAGCGCGACCACCGCGCAAACCCTCCACAGCTGGTTCAGCAGAAAGTGGTCAGTGCGGCCCATGCCCATGTCGCGCGCGTGGATGCTGCGCATCCAGGCAAGGCTCGCAAAATGATGCCGGTACTGCCACCAGAGATTCGGCGCGCAAAGCATCAACGCCAGCGCCACCCCGCACCAGAACCAGGCACTGCGAACATAGCGGCGGTTGGGGGTCAAGAGCATTGCGCCCAACAGGGCGACGGCGAAAAACGCCATAGTGTACTTGGTCATCAGTCCAAGGCCGATGGCGGCGCCGACGCCGAGCCACCAGCGCGCATCGGCACTCTCAATCAACCGCGCCACGCACCAGGCCGCCATAACCCACCACAACAGGTCGAACGACATGTAGGACATGAACGAACCAGTGAAGAAGATTGGTCCTCCGATGCTCGCCGCAAAGGCCGACATCAGCATGGCCTGCCGGCCCCCACCCATGGCGCGCGCCGTCAGCCCCGTGAGCACGGCCACAAGCCCGGATGCGATGGCGGGAAAAAGGCGGAAACCGATGAGCAACGTTCCGAACAGCGTCAGCTCGATGCGGGCAAGGAGGGGGGTGACGGGCGGGTAGAGGACGTATCCCCACTCGAGGTCGCGCGCATTGGAGTAGGTAAGCAGCTCGTCGCGGTGAAATCCGTAGCGCGCGCCCATGGCGAGATGCAGCACGGTGAAGGCAAGGCCGAGAAGCCACACGGCGGCGGTGTCGTTCGAGAGAAATCGGCTTAAGCGACGCGACCCGTGCATAAGTGCCTCGATGTGAGGTAAGTCCTTGGCATCCATCTCCTTCAAATGAAACCGCGCGGCTCGCGAAGGGTTCGTACCCTCAGTTCTGCGAGGCGTCTAATCGAGTTGAATACCGGGATACCAACCGCTCTTGGCCAGAAACGCCTTCGGATCGCTCATCTGCAGAATCTCGCGAAAGGCCTGTCGCTTATCCGACGCTTGTTTGTAGTACGACTTGACGATGCGATATCCAACCCAATACCCAAGGTCGCCCTGTTCTTCCAAAGTGCCATTGTAGAGCCATTTCGAAAGATCAACCTTGTCTTCGTCCGAGACGAAGGCGGTCTCAATCTCCTTTTCATGCCCCTCCGCTCGCTCTCTCAACTGAGGACCGGAGACTCCGCCGGAAATCAGTTCGGCCGTGAATTCCGCCGCGCCTTCAATTAACGAACCCTCCAAAACGGACGGGTGCTCATCGTCGACGAGGGCCACCACCTGCTGCACGTGGGCATATTCGTGCGCGATTACGTGCACAAAACGATCTTCAAGATCGGAATCGAAATACTTGATCGCACAGAGGGCCTCAAGTCCGATCTGAACTCCGGTGACCGGGCTTCCCACGCCCACGGGTTTGCCACGGCCAACAACAATCGTCACGGGCGGAAACTTTGCTTCCGGATACAGTACGGCTAGTCTATGGAAAGCAACTTCGAGGCGTTCGCGTGCCCGGGGCAACACGACCGTGCACCGCTTAGCATCGGAATAGATCTCGGGGCGATTACTCAACTCCTTGGCGATCGTGCTGCCGGAGACATTTCTTAATTTAGACAACTCGTGCAACCCGTCCGAACCAGAATCGATGTAGTCGCGCTGAAGTTGCTCGGCAGTCGGGTGTCCGCCGGCCGCGTCGTAGAGCTTGTAAAACCGCGCGACATCCTCGATCCGAATCATTGGCCCCGGCGGAGATACTTGAGCCTTCGCAACATTCTGGCCTGCAGGGTGAACAGCAAATGTGTAGAGAGCCATAAAGCTGGCTGTTACGAAGGCGGGATTACGGAGCGCACGCATCAAAAAGATATCTATCCTTGCCGAACTTGCATACTCGGCAGTCGCCATTTATTGCGGCAAGACGACTTCCGTCCCGGCTTGATGACATGGGCAGACAGTGGCGTCACTCTTAAGCACTCCACAACCGACTTGCCTCTTCGACAATTAACTCAGGCATCTCTTCCGGAAAAAATAGTTTGGCACCAGCTACTCGCCGTACGCCTAACGAATTGCCAAACGTGTGGTCCAGATAGTCAGCACCTGCCTGCGAGAAAATCTCATCGGACGTTCCCCAGACTATTCGCGTCGGAACATGACAACGTTTCAGCCCAGCCTCGATTCCAGCCAAGGGATTTGGAAGGAGAGCCATAGCGTAGGCATTCGTCAGTGCCTTTCGCTGCGGAGAACTCACGAGCGGCCCTAAGTAGGTTTCAATCGCTTCGTCGGGCGGATGCGATGGATTTGAATAGCATTGTCCTCCCAAGCCTTTTTGCGATCGCGCCAACCGCTTATCCGCAAGCCATGGAACGAGCCACTCGTCAGCGAATTTGCCGGCACGCGCCAATGTAATTACTGGCATGACTGCTGGCGGTGGGCTGTCGGGCTCGGTATCGCAATTTGTTAGGAGTAAAGAGCGGGCCCGCTTCGGATGCGTGGTAACAAACAGTTGAGCGATAGCGCCGCCACTGTCGTTTGCGATGATATCTACTGATGCAATTGAAAGCTTGTCCAAGAATTGTGCAAGCATCGCTACCTGAGCCTTAGCAGCTAGGCTCTGTCCAGCGGCGACCTCGGTGTAACCAAGAGCCAATAAGTCGGGTGCAAGACACCTCCTCATCTTTGCAAGTTCGGGAATGATGCCACGCCACTGAAAGCCGTTGAGCGGAAATCCGTGCAGAAATAGTGCTGCAGGCCCTTTACCTCGCTCGACATAGGCAATACGGCCCTGTTCCGTGCCGACAAACCTTCTTGTCGCATGAAACTCGGGGGCCGTAATTTCTTTCGGCCCCGCCATCGTCTCCGATGGATGGGAATGAAAGTAAGGACAGTACAAATTCAGGGATGTAAATGCGAGTGCGCCACCATTGAGCCTAAGAAATTCTCTACGATTTATCAATTTTGTTCTCCTTGCAGAGCTTGATCGACGTAAACCATCACGTCCCACTATTTCGAAGTCCGGGATGGCTTCGGTGGAATTAGAGGTTTGAGCACGGCATAAATTGCCATTGCATGACCATGGCCCAAAGCAAAATCCTCTTTTAGCCACGCAACAATCTGCCCAGCTTTTACACCAGGCTCAAGCAAGCCCTTCTTTCTAGCAAGCTTCTCAAAGTCCTCAGGAGTCTTGCCGGTCTTCGCCTTAATATTGTCGAGGTACGCTTGAAATGTCATCGTCAGAGTTCCTCGGCAGTATTACGTAGGGGAAGCAATGCTCGCAGCCGTTGTTCGCGAAGATAAAGCCCAAGCCATGCGAGCACGCCGAAAATAACCGGGAACAAGGTTTCAAACACAGGAGAGCCGGCGCGAAGCTGGGCAGCGGTGGCACCACCCAGGTACCCAGTTAGCAAGATCACACCAAGGATCGAGGTCTTCGGAATTGCATAAATCGCTGTGCATACAAGCAATGTGATCCCGATCCCCACTATTGTTATCACGGGGAATCCGATGCGAATCGTAGCGTCAACTACCTGCGGTACTTTCAGCAGCTTCGTGATGCCGTCGAAAAGCAAGAACAGGACAACAACACCGCTGATGACGCGCCCTGTCCAAAGGCTCGCTTTTGAGATAGAGCCCGAGCCGACAGTCGAATTCATATAGATTGTTCCTCCTTATGCCAATTAAGTTGACCGCCTGGTTTAGACGGGATGTGCAACTCTACCTGCATGGAACAGCCGAAAGCTGTGCCGTAATGTGCGAGAAAACCGATTCATGTCAATGTTCGTATGGCCCAAATTAAAAGAATCAGTGTGTATGCGTTGATGAGGAGCGTCCGTATCTAGTGCGTCGCCAAGATCTTGGCGAGGTACGGGCTCTGTGGACCTTGCTCATCCCTGCTCAACTTCGCCTGCCATCTGCCCCAAAATACTGCCGTGAGCAAATGAGATAACATCTGGCTGCTCAGGTTGCCCCACACCGCCCACCTGGAGAGCCATCCGGGTTGTACCAAATAAGGACAATCGATCCGATCAGGGCTGAGGCTAGTGGTGCGAATATCCAATATGGAGTCTCGCGCCAATGCACTGCTTGAACCGTTGGGAAATCCTTCCGATCGACGAATTTCCACGATCTGAAGATATCGACTTCGACCGCCCAAATCGCTCCCGCCAAGTAGAACGACAACGCCATGTTCAACAAAAGGAAAATTTTGGGAGTCATAACGCTGACCGAGAATGCCGTACCGCCGTTCGTAACGAGCCATTCCGTTTCTTTGCCAGAGCACTTACAGTTTCCGTGAGCGCTGTCGTCAGGCTGCTCCTTTGACTGCGGGCTCACCGCGAATAGCAGGAGCGCCGAGAGATACGATGAACAGGGTCAGAATACTTGTAGTCATTTTCACTACCTCCAGGAATTCAAAGTTAAGGGAAGCTGAAAAAGAAATTCTTGAAACATGCTCCAGCTATTTCAGCCGTTCCCACGTAATCGTCCAGACTACTGGGATTACAGGCCCGTCTTTTTGCTTCTCCTGTTCTGTACCCCGAAAAAAGAACCGATCTGAACTGACGAGATGATATCGTCGCGCTTGTATAGTCCTCACCCAGTTGGGCGACCATGCTGTTTCCGGAAGATGAACGATTGTCTGCTCATGCTCTCGTAATTCGAAGGTTCCGCAATAGGAGAAGAATCCATCGAGTGCCGATGTTGCCTCTGATGGCGTTGGCGTTCCGTCTACGATCCAGTGACGGCGCCCCGGTTTCATCAGCTGCGCGCACATATGGCCGGAGGAAGTGTAGATCAGAAAGCCGACTGCATCCGCTCCCAAATCAGGAAAAGGCATCGTGCGACCGTCAGGATACCTTTTCTCGGTGGAACCCAGCTTCCAAGCTCCGAGGAAGTAATCCCGCATCTCTCCCCTACGCTGATATCCTGCGCCCGGGGATTCTGTGGCCTGCCCATTCATAATTGTGGCGACAGATGTTAGAAGTAGCACCAGTGCCATAGCCTGCACGTGCTTTCCTCCCGCGTTTGTTCACGCTGCCTTGCGCGGGTAACCTCATCCTGCTGCGCGAAGGCAGATCCAATAGTGGAAAGAGCAAAACAAGGGAATGCGATAAAACAGAGAAGCCTTGAACAGCGCCTGCGCATCGGCCATTTCCTTCACGCCGAGTATCCAACACGAGGCAAATGCAGTCCATGACCTCCCAGGTCATGAAAGGACGACGTGCGAGTCGGATGGTTCCGTCGCTAATGCAATTCATGCCTTCGCGACTATGGCGCTGCCGTTAGCGCGATGCGCGTGGCTTCATCGGCGGGGAAAAAGGTTTCAATGCGCAATTCCTGAAGGGCGACATCCTGCGCCGTTCCGAAGGTCGTAACAGCAGAAAATAACCTCAGGGTGGAATTGTTCCATTTGTAGTTGATGGTGAGAAACGGCGGAGGCGAGCTGTCAAGATTGAGCATGCGCCAGCGGCTGGGCACCGCTGGATAACTAAGCAACTCTTCAAGGAAACACTGCATGGTTTCGTCAGACGGATTCGCAGCAATCTCACGATGGACCCGCTGAATGATGCGTGCTGCGACGCTCTCCCAATTTTCGATGAATGGCCGCAGCCCCTTAGGATGAAACACCAGACGGACACCGTTCTGTGGCTGCACAGAATCGCAGATGGGGAAGCGCGTCCAAAAACTCCTTGTTCCAGCATTCATCCTCAGTGTGTTCCAATATCGGTCGGTGAGAATTGCGGGATACGGCTCCTGTTGACGAAGGAGAAGATCCACCGCTTGGCGCGCTGCCTCCATCTGCGGTGCGTCGAGGCCGGTCCGACGATAGAACGGTGCGTAACCGGCCGCCAGTAGAAGGGCATTGCGCTCGCGCAGAGGGACTTCTAGAGCTTCCGCTAGACGCAGCACCATCTCCTGGCTCGGATGCGCCCGGCCGGTCTCAACGCAGCTCAGGTGACGTGTCGAAATATCGGCATCGAGTGCGAGGGCCAATTGGCTAATCCGGCGAACAGCGCGCCATCGTCGCAGCAGAATTCCCAAATACGCCTTAGGCGATTTGTCGGCGGCCGAAGAGATCACGCTCGATTATAAAAGAATCGCCTCGCAGCCGCCAGAGGAGCGTTTGAAACCCAGCGGACAGCAGGTGAGGTGCTTACTGCTCTCGTCCCGTTCTGGAGCGCGATGTTCTGCTATCTTTCGCTCGCCGTCGTGGCTCGTCGAACAGTGAAAGCGCTGCCATTGCGGGAACCCAAAAATGGCACATGCCTTCCTCGGTGGAGGGAACTCACCAAGCAGTATGACCGGGTGAATGCCGAGCGACGCCGGCTTCCCAGGAATTTCAGGCGATCCATTAGGAGAAAGCAGCCCTGCCTCTGATAGATCAGGTGCACGTGCCGCTTGAACTGTGGCGTCAGAAGTGTGGCAATCCGTCCGAAGGGTATGTTTTCGAGAGTCGCAACGGCACGCCTGTGGACCTGCACAACGTTATAAGCCGTTGCCTCATCCCACATGTAAACGGCGGTCGCAAGTGCATCCCATGCAACAGCGTGCCAGAGGCGTCGGGGGTAACGTGGAAGGGCCTTTACGCAGGACGCCGGGGAGCGTGTACCGCTGCGATTGAAGCGACCAACGGAAACTACGCCGTAGCTCAGGCTCTTTTGCGGCATAAGTCCATGAAGACAACCTTGGACGTTTATAAAAAGCAGATCACCCCTAAAGCATTTAAGGCAGGAATGAAGCTCTTGGAAGCCGCCGCTACGAATGTCAAATGAGGCGGAGTATACACTGTGCGGACGGAGGAACTGTGACTACCAAAGTTGAAGGTTGGAACTTCGCCGTCGTTGGCTGCGATTCACATGACATCCCGAAATATCTCGGCTTCGTGCAGACCCGTGAAGAGGCTGACAAACTTCAGAACAACATGGAAACAATAGGTTGGCGTCGGGTCGCTATCTTCGATGCCGCTCTCCAAGAACAAAAGCGGAACACTTAGAGGCTACGCGTCTTTCAATAGGTGCAGCATTTGGTGCTGGACGCCGGTACTTCGGAGAATGGTTGCTGTGGCCAAGCTGTCCCGCCTGTGGGAAACTGAGGTATGAAAAACCCAGAATTAACCGGCATAGATTGGCTTGGACCAAGGGACGAAATGGATCGCGCCAGTCACCGCTTCGGCAAGTGCTCCGAGTGCCATGAGATCATCTGCGTCGAAAAGGCCGTGACCGATGGACCGAGTACCGGGCAACAAACCAATGAAGCGCTCTATGAAGCGTTTCGCGCACACGTTAAGCTGAAGCACTCCGAGGACTTCGACGTAGCGGCTATCCCTGCCACCGAAAGGCACGAGGCATAGGCCATGACCATCGGCAATGATCCTCGACAACTCAAGTTTTTTCGGATCGCCGCCGCCGGTCTGGACGGTCGGGATAGTGAGCCACCAGCTTTCTGAGGGCTCGGCGTGCTCGTGGAGGGCCTTCTGTAGCTGCTGAAGAATTTCTTCCAGTTCGGGAGATTCAGGAGTTGCGACAGCCTTGGCGCAAAGCTCCTTAATCCGATCATCCAATCGCTGAGACATTTTGGCAGGCAAAGCAAAAGTCTCATGGCTGTCCCTAGTGTTCGATACCCTACATTATGTATTTTCGGCGGGGGGGCGATCCCATCGACCGAGAAAACGCTTCGCGAAATTCAACAAAAGGCAGTGAGAAACGGGGGACCACGAATCACAAAAGAGAGGTCACGGACGAAGAGTGAACCGTTTTACGCTTTGGGGATCGTAGAGGCGTCAGAATGGCTGGCATCGTCTCGCGTGTGTACTTCCCGAACGTGCCTGTCGAATGCAAGCCGCATGAGCTTTCGGTTTTCCTCTGTGTCCCCGACGAACGCAAAGGTGACAGATGGACACGAAGAGCAAAATCCTTTCAAGAGTCGATTGCCGCTCGGGGTCTCCTTGAACAGCAATTCGGGTTTCTTCATCTTGTGAGTCTTGCACAGGTTTGGAGACGCTTCTATCCGTGGCTGACAGTATCGGAACGGTCAGCTTGGAGCAGACCTGTACCTCTGCCTTTCAACTGCATCTTCCGTTGCCTAGTTCTGTTCAGGTGTTCTTCCCCAACAATCTGCCCTTTTGACCGTATGGCATCATGTACGTATACCGCATCAAAGCACTCAACAGCCGATGCCTAAGAAGCGCGTTCTCGTTGTAGACGACAGTCCCATCGTGCGTTCCATGGTGCGGCGACTTTTTGAAACGGAGACGAACTGCGAGATTGCAGGAGAAGCAGAAAACGGGTGTGACGCCATTGCGAAAGCAACGAAAATCAAGCCCGACCTGATTATTTTGGACCTCAGTATGCCTCTGTTGGGCGGTCTGGATGCGGCTCCGCTACTCAGAAAAATTCTGCCTGAGACACGGATTATCCTCTTTACGGAGCATCACGGACGAGAAGTTGAAAGGCTGGCATTTGCGGCTGGCATACAAGCGGTGGTTTCAAAGGATCAGGCAATGTCCCAACTGATTCCCCAAGCTAAAGCCTTGCTGTCGATAGAACGAGAATACCGACTTCCGCAGCTTCGCAATGCCAGTTAGGAACTTTAAGCTGCCCCGAATCTGTGCGCCGGGTAGTGAATCGTATTTAATCCCCGATGGCAGCAGCGGCAACAGTGCTGCGGTGACCAATGATCCGCGTGACATAGCAACGTTCGTGAACTGCCTTGCCGTTTTCATCGGCAGACAGATCGACTCTCAAATCGAGGGGCTTGCTGCAAATTATGCAGGGAATTTCTGGGAAAGGGTGACCACCCATAACTGCCTCCTTCGGACGGTCACAAGTAGCGTAGGGTAAAACACCGAAAGCAAGCTGATCAATACTGCTCATTTCAGATTTTAGGCGTTTTGCATTTGTGCTGGTCGTATTGCTGCTGAAGATATTCTTGAGCATCCGTGGTTCGAGTCAGCGCTCTCATGGGAACTCTAAATTCCTTACTGCAACCCGTACAGACCCCAATTATGGGAGTACTGGAAAGCCATTCGACCACCCGAAGGCGTGATTCTTCCATGCCCACACAGTTTCCCACAGACAGCGAAAACTAATCTAGTCTGTGAAAAACAAACTGACCCACCATCTCAAATTGCTTTGACCCACCGCGCACGTTGAGCGGGCTGCTGAAGACTGGCTGCCGCCAGACTTGCCAGCACAGAAAACGGATCGGTCAGGTGCTCGGCGTAGGAGGGTTTTCGACTGGCGGATCGGCGTCTAGCAGGCTGTTGAGTTCTTGGACAAGCACTGTAAATTTGTCGTGATCTTGTTCGGCTTCGATTTTCGCAACCAATTCCCTAATACGTTGCTGTTTGGTGCCATCGTCTAGTCCCACGGCTCGTCCTTACTCTGTCGGGGTATGTGTTGCGGTCGTCCAGCGACGACGCGGTTCCTTTTCACGCTGAGACAGCAACGCCTAGTCCGAATCTTTTGATTCGCTCGAATCGCTGTGTAGTCGCCCTGTACCTCCGCAGAGCGGACAATCCTTGCGTACCCACGTCCTTGTATCGCTGAGACCGGTGTTGTTCTCTCGCGTCGCTTCGACCGGGACATAGCCCTTACCGTTGCAATACGGACACACTCTTCCCTCTGTGCCATGCATGGACCAATTTCCTTTGAGTGAGGGGGAGGGATAGAACCCAGAACTCTAGCACCGGTAGGAGGGCAAGAAACGGGAGGATCGGCTTTGTTACGAATTCGGAATTCGAAACAGGAGACCAAATCTCCCCGAACTGCGGCTGCGCAACTCGGCAAGGCTGGCTTCTTATCTCTGTGGGCGGGGCAAGGCGTAGCGCAATGCCGGACGATACCAGCCGGGGATTTGGTTAGACAACTGCTCGTCGAGTTAGCATCTTGAACGACCGGACAACAGGTTGGGCAGTTGTCACCAGCGCGGCTTCGGGCTTAGGATTGGGGGGAGCGGCCCAGTGCAGTTGATGAGCGCCGAATATTCGCTTATCGTTGAATTCGATTGGCTTCGTTAAGCAAGGCTTTCCGGTGGGCGACCGGCAGAAGATGATTGCCGAATACTGGTCCGATGGCCCGAACTCTGAGCAGCCTCCAGGACACTGGGGCGTTGTTTGCACAGTTCGTTTCTGCCCGAGATCACCACACGCTCGACGATGATGTGAAGATGTTCTTCGTGCTTTCGAACGCCATCTTCGACGCGGGCATCGCCGCTTGGGACGCAAAACGCGCCTATGATTCGGTTCGTCCGGTCACAGCCATTCTATTTCTGTTTCGCGGCAAGACGATCCACGCATGGGGCGGTCCGGGCAAAGGTTCGAAAGAAATGGACGGCGCGCAGTGGATTCCGTATCAGTCGGCAACTTTTCCCACGCCGCCATTCCCTGAATACGTTTCGGGGCACAGCACGTATAGCGCAGCCGCAGCCAGGATTCTCGAACTCTGGAGCGGAAGTGACCGCTTCGGCAACTCTGTCACTCTTCCAGTAGGTAGCTCTAAGATCGAGCCGGGAGTTACACCATTGCGTTCGGTCACTCTGCGTTGGGAGACTTTTACCGACGCCGCCAACGAAGCTGGCATGTCGCGGCGTTATGGGGGTATCCATTTTCGAGCCGCTGATCTCGCCGGACGTTTGCTGGGAAGACTTGTCGCATTCGAGGCTTGGCAGAAGGCACAAAATTACTTCCAAGGAGTTCCCGAGAGTTTCGCCCGTACAGTAAACTGATTTTTGGCATCAGCATCAAAGAATCCGCGTCGCCGGGTTCGCCTTCCCACCGGCAGCGGGCACCCGCACAGGACGAGGGGTCAAAGAAAATCCTCCTGTGCGGGTTTCATGCATGAAGATGAACGATGACAATCGCCAAAGCCGCCGCCTGGTCGCATTCTGGGCATGCATAATACGCATCCGCTAACGGTATCACTCCCCCATACCGCAGCGGGCACCCGCATGGGAGGGGAGAGGGAAACAGACTCCTGTGCGGGTTGTTTCTTTTAGATAATGAACCGACAGATGATTCAGAAGGTGACTCATGTACCACGCCATTGTTAAGCGGATAGCGAAGAAGAATTTCGAGCGGGTCAATCAGAAGGATTTTGAGTCGTTGGCAAATGACTGTGCGCCGAACGTCTATCATCGGTTTGGGGGGAGCCATGCACTAGGCGGGGAGCGCCATGATCGGGAAGCGCTGCGTCGCTGGCTGGGCAGGCTAGGCCGTCTCGGTCCGGGTCTCCACCTGACGGTCCACGATGTGTGGGTCAAAGGATTGCCTCATAACACTGTCATTATCGTCCGGTGGTCGGCAACGGATACACTGCCAGATGGTTCGCCATATCGTAATCACGGCGTTCATGTCGTTCGTATGCGATGGGGGAAGATCGTGGAGATTGACGCGAACGAAGATTCGCAAGCTGTTGCTGAGTCGTTGAAGGTGCGTGCCGCTTACGGGCTTGAAGAAGCGTTGGCCCCTCAGATCGTCAGTTGATCGCTTGGTGCGAACCAATAGTTGTGAAGAGTTCAAGGAGAACCCTATGACGCGCGAAGCCAGATTGATGTGCGGGATCATCCTCATCACAGTGCCAACGATTCAATATGGCGGATATTTTCTGCTGACTTCTTTGATGAACAAAGGCAGTGGTTACATGGAGAATCCGTTACGCCAAAACTTCTTCCGTGCAGGGCACGCCCACGCTGGAGTGATCGTGATTCTTTCGCTAGTTTGCCAGATTCTTGCGGATGCGGCGGTTCTTCCCTCGCCGGTCGTATGGTTTGTTCGAATCGGAGTGCCACTCTCAGCGATTCTTATCTCTGCTGGATTTTTCTTTTCAATGCTGCCGCCGACAGCGGCTCAACCAAACGGGGCAGTCTCACTTATCTATGTCGGAGCGGTCATCCTTGCGGTTTCTGTAGTCACGTTAGCGCTTGGCCTGATCAGAGTTCCTGCCTGAAGGTGGTGGTAGAGCGCGGGTCGGGCCGGTAGCTTTTGCTAGGTTCGCTCTAGGAGGCCGGGTGCGGACACATTCGATTCTGACGACTGTCGCATCCTGCTTCATTGCAGTTGCCCTCGTTTCGTCCGCAAGTGACCAGAAGCGGCCTGTAAATGCGAATGCTTACCGTACCGAACCACGACTTGCCTACAAGGGGATAAAGGGACTGGAGTCCAACTCTTCTTCTTGAAACAATACAAACGCTGCGGGGAGGCGACCTATGATGAGCGGATTCAAACAGTTTGTTCTGCGTGGCAACGTAGTTGACATGGCAGTTGGTGTGGTAGTCGGTGGCGCGTTCGCCGCGGTAGTGGCTGCGCTCACGAAAGATCTGCTGACGCCACTGATCGCAGCACTCGTGGGTAAACCCGACTTTTCGGCAATCGGGTTCACGGTGAACGGAAGCGTTTTCGCTGTTGGCGATTTCATCAATGCTCTGGTTTCGTTACTATTGATTGCTGCGGTTATTTACTTCGTCGTAATCCTTCCGATCAATGCGCTGACGGCGGAAGGATCGGTAATCCGCAAAGTGTTTGCCGATCACACGCGCGGCATGGAGGACGCGTTATCCAGTCTCGACGACTCCGAGAAGGAGACCCTAAGGAACCTCCTGCGAAAGGTGAGTCACACGGCCGAGAACCGCGCCACCGGTCAATAGCAGCATTGGCCGAGAGGAATAAGTAAACGGAGAACTAATTTGGCCACAGTTTCCCCAATATGCATGTCGTCATGAGCCTTGTTGGTACAAGCGCTTGTGCGACAAGCACGACATCAGGTATCGAATGAGCTTGCGAACGAGCTTCAGAAGAGACATTCAGAGATCTATGCGAGGATCCGAAAATCAGTCAAGCTGCTTCCCTGTTCTGGAGGTCTTCGTCCGTATCTGAAAGAGATTGATATACTCTACCCGCTCGCTGCAAGCGCGCGACCCGCGAAGGACGACTCCGCGCGCCGGTTGCATTCGCTACACCTATTGAGAATACTCAAATGATGGGAATCATCGTGGATTGCGATTGAGATAATGGACACACCCAAGGAACTAAACGAGATCGTTCTTCCGCAGACTGTGACCGGCCCGCTCACACGCGCTGCAATTTTTCTGGTCGTTTGCATTCGCCCGGAGCAGGACAACTATGCGGCGCTACGATCATTCTGCGCAGACCTCTCAGGGCTCGTGCGCGCTGTGGAGTTTCGAGACGCGGAAGCCGGTCTCACATGCGTCGTTGGATTCGGTTCCGACGCCTGGCACAAACTCTTTGGATCACCTCGCCCCACCGAGCTCCATCCGTTTCGAGAGATTCGTTCAGGCGGCCGCCATGCCGTCTCCACTCCGGGTGACATCCTCTTTCACATTCGAGCCAAGCGCCCCGACCTCTGTTTTGAATTGGCCGCTCAGATCATGTTCAGCATCGGCGAGGCAGTTTCGGTTGAAGACGAGGTTCACGGCTTCCGCTATTTCGATGATCGCGATGTCATCGGGTTCGTGGACGGCACAGAAAATCCGCGAGGCGGTGCAGCCCACGAGGCTGCAATTGTTGGTGACGAAGATCCAGCCTTTGCGGGCGGCAGCTATGTCATTGTCCAGAAGTATCTTCACGACATGAAGGGATGGAATGCTCTCTCGGTTGGGACGCAGGAGCGCATTATTGGCCGCAAGAAACTCTCAGACATCGAACTGAAGGACGCCGAGAAGCCACTATTCGCGCACAATGCGCTCACTACGATCGAAGAAAATGGAAAAGAAATTAAGATCCTGAGAGACAACATGCCTTTCGGGCGGCCAGGCTACGGGGAGTTCGGGACCTACTTCATCGGTTATAGCCGCACTCCGCGCATCACTGAAACGATGCTTCAGAACACGTTCGTGGGGCGTCCCCCTGGCAATTACGACCGCCTGCTCGATTTCAGCAAGCCAGTTACCGGGAGTTTATTTTTTGCACCGTCATCAACGTTTCTCGACAACATCAGCTGAGATAAGCCGAACTTTTCCGCGCATTGGTTGCTGCAACTCGGGTCAGTTCTGGTAACGAACAAGCCGCCGTTTGCGACAGGGGCCCGCATGCGAAACGGCGGCTTGAGTTCATCAAGACTTGGCCTATTTCCTCTGCGGATTCAACGCGATTATCCATTCCACCCTCGGAATGCGTGACGCCACGCTCTCCTGGGCGCAAGCACGCGGGAACTGCCAAACACTGCGCAAGTCGTACAAGACATTTCAATTTTGTGGGTTTGGCGTTGTGGGTTGAGAATCCTCCGCCGACTGCAGGGCAAGGAGTCCCAGTCTCCTCCATTAATGCCGAGAACAGTCCGTAGAACGGAAGAGCATCGCCGCCCAACGTTATTGTGTATCGCAATACTTCGTCATGCCGATCAGCGAGTCAATTCGGCGTTGTATTCGCGAATAAGAAAATAGCACTCGCAGGATGACTTCTCTAGTGCTTTGCGATTCCGAATCCTCACGGAACCCCGTGAGTATTCAATCAGTCCACGTTTCTGCAGGCGAACAGCCACCTCCGTAACACTGCCACGGTCCGTGCCCAGCATCGTAGCCAGGAAATCGTGCGTCATTCGAATTAGACCATCCTGAACGCGGTCCTGCGCCATAAGTAGCCATCGGGCCAGTCGCTTGTCGATTTCATGCAGGCGATTGCAGGCGGCGGTTTGCGAAACTTGCAACCGATTTATAACCGCAAAACGACCAAATCGAAAGAGAAGGTCTGGGAACTCCCGCAGGACCAGTAGGACATTTGAGGAAGGCGCGCGGTGCCCGGTCCCTCCAATTTGAACGACTTCTCGCAAAGGACTTCGCTTCAGCCCGAACAAACCCTCTAGCCCGAGGATACCCTCGTTGCCGACCACGCCTGCCTCGGCAGTTCTTCCGTTACTGGGGATTACGAGCGAAATCAGGCCGCTGTCTGGAAAATATACGTCCTCGGTCTTGTGATTGCTCTCGTGAAGCACGGCATGGTGCTTGAGCGTTGCCAGCTTCAGCCATGGCCGGATTGCGTCGAACTCTCGTTCTCCCAAAGAGAGCAGGATCTGGTTAGAGATTGGCTTCCCTTGGTTTCCCGTGCGCTCTCCGGGAAGAACTAACGGATGCATAACATGGGCTCCTCGTGTTACGACCCGCCCGCCTTCGTACGGCTCGATCCGCACTGTCTCTGCTCCTGCCGCGATTTGCGAGGACGAGAGAACGAGACCTAGGAAAAAAACCGCCCTATCTAGGGTGAAGCCTGTATATCAGCTGGCAAGCGACGAATGCTACTCTCACCGAAAACGCTTATGTGGGATTGCCGACATAAGCATGTTTCCAGGAATGGCGTCCTTTGCGAGAATTTTGATTGCCGATGACAGCGAGTTCTTGCGCACGCACTTGAGGGCGTTCTTACAACGCCCCGGTTGGGTTGTTTGCGGAGAAGGAGCGAATGGACGACAGGCTGTCTTGATGGCGAGTCAGTTGAAGCCAGATGCGATCGTTCTCGATTTCGTTATGCCCATGGTCAACGGCATGGAGGCGGCACGGGAGATTCTAAAAGCCATGCCGGGCGTTTCCAATCGTGCTCTACACGCTGCATAAGAACCCCCAACTGGAACTCGACGCGAGTGAGCTTGGGATATGCAAGGTCATTTCGAAGGGCGAAGATTCCAATGGGCTTGTCGCAATCCTGCAGGAACTGCTCGCTTCCAGCGAGACCCCGTTAGGGCCCATCGGCCTGCCCCCCGAGTCTTCCGCCAAACTTCGTATAGTGCCGAACTTGGTAAGCGATCTTCAAAAAACAAATACCACGGAAACCTGCCGGCCATGAACGTTGAGCGCGTGCGTCAATTGACCTTCACTTTCGCGACTAAAATTGTTCGCCAACAGTCCATGCTTGTGACCAGATCGAAACATCGCCCCGAACCCCGCCCTCCAACCCCGCTGGCGCCCCTTCTCCGTGTCTGAAACAAAACGAGATCGGAAACTCCACCATAGAGCATTGACTAAGTCCTGGGTGCCCGGTGACGAAGGAAGACAGGTCGCTAAGAATTTTGGTTGTAGATGATCATGAGATTTTCCGAGAGCAGGTCTGTGCGCTTTTGCGGAGCAAGCCGGGATTCGAGATCATATGTGAGGCTGCCAATGGGCTGCAGGGCGTTAGTCAAGCGGAGGAGCTTCAACCGGATGTGGTGGTTCTGGATGTCAGTATGCCCCGTCTTGGCGGAATCGAGGCTGCCGGGCGCATCCATCGGGTTGCTCCAAAGTCACAAATCGTTTTTCTGAGCCAGCACAATTCCGAGACAATAGCGCAAACGGCTCTTGCCGCTGGCGCACTCGCCTATGTGACGAAGTCTACTGTGTCAACTGACCTCATTCGTGCGGTGGAGGCTGTGTCAGAGGGCAAGAAGTTTGTCAGCAAGCTCACTCGTTGGGATCCAAAGGACAGGTAGAGGCAAGCTGGTCGACCTGTTGGGAAAATGTTTATGGCGAAAAAAAAGAACTATAAAACGACGACAATCGCTCGCGCCAAAGCTTCAGCGTTAAAATACCGATCCGACAGGAAGAAAGCTGCTCGCGAATCTGTCCCCGGAAAGACGGGACACCGGAAAACGAAGTCTTAGGACACAGCGACGGAGATCCCCGAGGTAGATCAACTGCGACAAGTGGTACGGCGAAAAGCGCGGCGCACACTCCAACCGCTTTCAGGGCGTTTGCTTCTGGCCTTGCGCGCTGCCGCGCCACGATTTACCCACGATTCTTTTCGCTCTTAGGGAGCGACGGGACTCGAACCCGCGGCCCCCTGCGTGATGGCAAGGCGCGCAGGAGTTGAGACCATTGAAATACTCGAGTTCGGTTACAACCTGGCCAAGAGAAAAAGAGCCAAGTTGTAGGTAGCGTGCGCGAGAGCCGGGGCAGTAGTAGAACGCGACGTCACGCGAATCCACCCGTAGGCTACTCCGGTCCCGGTAAATGAGACCCAGTGCGCCAAGTTGCCTGGACTGTGAAAAAGCGCAAACAGCAAAGCACTAAGAACCACAGCGAGAACTTTGCCGGCGGTATGGGCAAGAACCGGTAGGAGACATCCCCGAAAAAAAGATTCCTCAAGGATCGGCCCGAGCACCAATCCCAACACCACTATCTCGACGAGCGGCATGGTCGGCATGCTCTGACCGTGCAAGCGGAGGTTGACTGCCACATCCGCTGCCAACAACACCCCTAAGAGCGGAGCGACGATCACGTAAACCGTGCGCGGCCAGACCCAACCTAATGGCCGGAATACCGGTCGCCCATGCCGTAGTTTGAGAACCAAGTACAACGCCAGGATCAAAAACACGATCACTGCGAACTGTAGGCCGAGCCCGGGATTTTCAAGCTCCGATCGCGAGAGAAGATGAACGCGTGCGAAAAGATGAAGGATCGGACCCAATGCTGCAAGGATAAGGGAGAATACACCAATGTCTTCGTAGCTCCAATAAGGCTTCTCATCCTCCAAATCGCTTTTCATCGACTTGAAGATAGACACACACGGGTCAAAGCGCATAGAGATGCCGGAACTCCGGAACCACTTGGAACGGAGTCGTGGGAGCGCTGGGAATTTCTCCCATCTGATCAAGGAGCGCAGGAGAAAGGTTGCCCAAGAATTTCGCACCCTCGCGAATGTGGACAACTCGGTCGGGTTCGAAACCCATCAGCCGCGCACACGTCGCGTCGGCAGCGACCGGATCGTCAGCAAGCACGATCTTTCCCAATGGACGAGCAGTGCCGTTGAGTGGGCCATTCCCTTCCATTGCCATAATGCCGTCGGCGATAACGAAGTGGACCGGGATGGTCGCGCACACATCAAGAATGCTTTCCTGAATGCCCTTCCAGTGGAGAATGTTCTTTGGCCAGCCATACCTCGCACCGGGCACGACGCCGAGCATGTTTTTCATGCTCAGCGTAACGCCGGCCCAGTGATGAGCTTTGATTTTTGGCATGGAGACCAGAAAATCGGCCTCCGATACTGTGCGAGGAAGCCAAAGGCTCTTCATTCCCATGTAGCTCGCGAGCAACTGCGTGCGCATCAATTCGTCGCGATTGAGATCGACAAAACGGATTTGCTCCTCGCGGAGAGACTCTCGATAACCGCTCTGTGATAACACCAACTCGGTGTCCCGCTGATGTCCTGGCCCCTCCGCGACAATCACGCACTTAGCGCCCATGCGTCTAAACGATTCGGCTGCAGCGAGAACTAATGTTGGGTGAGTGTTGATTGCATTGCCTGGAATGTAGTCGACCAGATTGGGCTTGAGGACCACTATCTTGCCCTGAACGTTGATCCGAAACAACTGTAGACCCGAGGCGAGTATCTGATCAATACGCTGCGAATACTCTTCGACGTGGAGAATCGCGACTCGTGACCGTTTCGCTCGCCGGACCGAGTGATATTTGGGAAGGAAGAAGGGGACGGACACGGAAGCGCCGGCGGCCAGCGCGGCAGTCCCGACGAGAAAATTCCGGCGATTAGGGGTCATAGAGTTAGTCCAAGGGCAGCCAAGGCGCGGCGGTAATCAGTCGCAAGACAGGCAAGCGCCAGAGTACAGGTGTCGTCAACGGCTGACAGATCACGAAGAGCCGTAAGCGACGTGATCAACGACTCTACCGCTCGACCATGAGCGGCAAGCGAGAGAATTGCCCATGCCAAACTCCACGGAGCGGTTAGCGTTGGAGCGGTGTGTTCCAACCACTCCACGCTGGTTCGTACAACCGGATGTTGCGTTCGATTGCTCAATGCCAGAAGCGCAATAGCCGTATCGTCGGCGTGAGGAGCGAGTGCTGATCCGTAGACGACGCCGTTTCCGGCGTTCCATCCTCCACCTGGACAGGCACGGTCTATCAACATCTCAATACCGCGATCAACGCGAACCGGGATGTCCTCCAGGCGGCCGCAGGAGCAAGGAAGTTGGCTCAAGGCAAGAATCGCAAATGCGGTGGGTACGACCCAGCTAACCGTATCCGGAATCCATGGCCAGCCAAACTTGTCCGGGTCAAAACGGACGCGGCGATCCACCGTTCGAAAGTTCCATTTCCACAACCAAGTGGATTCTCTGCCTACACATTCCAGCAGCCAACCAATGCCACGCAGCCTCGCCGGTATGGCGCTTACAATATCGCGAAGAGCGATCACAGCTAGTGACGTCACCCAAACACCATCCTGGTCGTCCCCGAAAAAAGCAGGCCAGCTTCCATTCGGATTCTGCACACGAAGAAGGAAATCTTGAGCGCATCGCTCCGCGTCGGAATCTTCCGATCCGGTCGCGAGCGCTCCGAGGCACGTAGGTTCAAGAGAAGCCTGAGCAGACGAGCGCAGGGCTGCCCACCCTCCGGACGGGAGCTGTCTTCGACTCAACTCGGCCAATCCGTTGCTCAGAGTGACACCATCGTTCTTCACCGCAGCACTTTTAATGTGAAATCCTTCCCCTGTCAAAAAGCGATATCGGTGGGAGGCCGATGTTAGTCGAAAGGCAAGCAATTGCGCTGCGAACTGTGGGCAGAAAATCTGTACTCAGTCAAAATGCGATTAGTAAAGTATTGCCGGCCGATTTGGCATAGGAAATGGCACGCGATTTTCGGGGCATCTATTTCTTCGCGGCAAAAGTTTCTGAGCCAGTCACAATCCGATCGGTGAAAGAAAAATGGTCGTGATAGCGCAAAGGATCTTGCCTTGTAAGACGCAAAACCTCACGATGACTCAGGGATGGTTGTGCGCACCCCAGCGGATGCCGATAGTCAGTGAAGTTGTGATCGGTAGTAAGAAAATGTTGTCTTCTGCACAGACAGCGAGCATGAAATTGGTGAAAGACGATACTGGGACCCGCGCGAACGGCGTGTGGACTCTGAGTTATCTCTTGTCATGAATGGCTTCGAACTCTTCTCGCCCAACGTTCTATTGGCTTTCCACCATTGCGGTGTGAGTCTTCCTTCGCCCCGAACGCATTGCGACCGCGAACGCCGAAGCAACGGTTACGAATGCGAACAAATTAGTTCCGGTGTAGTGTTCACGCCAAGAGGACTCCGACGTGTTCTCGTCCGCAACCGAACTCGCGACCAAGCTGCGCGCCGCACGATACATCATCGACCCCGTGACGCTTTCGGTGGTGTATCTCGCGACTCGAATGCAGAAGCCAGTGCTGATCGAGGGACCGCCCGGCTGCGGCAAGACGGAACTTGCATACGCGGTTGCCGAAGCTGGGAATGCAACGGTCGAGCGCGTGCAGTGCTATGTGGGAATCACGGAAGACAAGGCTATCGGAAAGTTCGACGAAGCTCTGCAGAAATTGTTCCTTGAGACTGAGGGCGAAAACCTCGAAAGAGACTGGGCTGAAGTTCGGCGCAGACTGCACACGCTCGATTTCTTTGCGGAAGGGCCGCTGCTTCGTGCCCTGCGGTACGAAGATCGCCCTTGCGTGCTTCTCATCGATGAGCTCGATAAAGTTGACCAGGAGTTTGAGGCTTTGCTCCTCGAAATCCTTAGTGCCTGGCAGGTCACAGTACCGAAACTCGGGACGATAGCTGCAACGACCGTACCGTTCGTTGTGCTTAGCTCTAACGAAGAACGACGCCTTGGCGATCCCCTGCGTCGCCGATGCTTCTACTTACGCTTCGAATACCCCACGGTCGAGCGTGAAACCGAGATCCTGAGTGTCCGCAGTGGAAGCGACAGTCCGCGACTGCGGGGTCAACTCGCCGGGCTGGCACACGCGCTGCGAGGCTGGAACATGGAAAAGCCTCCGTCGATCGCGGAAATGCTGGACTTGGCGCGAGCTCTCGAAATCCTGGGAACGGAAGAGATCTCCCACGAGCAGCGGGACTTGCTCCTGCCGCTGTTGGCAAAAACGGAGGCGGATCGCAAACGATTGCTGTTGCGTTCTGGTTTTGAGGGACTGGTCGCGGATTCGAAGCGATATCGAGATGAGCTAATGCCACGGGTTGGGCCACTCAAAGCGGGGCAGGGCAGGGTGTCGGTTCCTGGTGCGGAGGCGGTAGCTTGAGACGCGCGGGACTGAGTTGCCTTTTCCTGGCCCTGTTGCAGGTGGCAGTCGCACAGACGGCGACTGGGACCAGCAATGTTCACGGCCTTTCGACACTCTGGGCCGAGTATTACGCAAAGGCATATCGAGTTCCCGTGGATCTCGTGGATGCGATCATCGACGAAGAGTCAAGCTGGAATCCGTATGCGGTCTCCAAGAAGGGCGCCGTGGGATTAATGCAGCTCATGCCCCAGACAGCCGCGCGTTTTGGCGTTCGAAATCGTTTTCAGCTGGACGAAAACATCCGTGGCGGCGTGGCTTACTTGGCTTGGCTGAACCATGAATTCCAGGGGGACCTCAGATTGGTTGCAGCCGCATACTACGTTGGCGAAAATCCAATCCTTCTGAGAAGGCTGGAATATTCTTCGGCCGATGTGCAGGGGTATGTGAACCGAGTGGCGAGGAGGTACCGGGCCCGGCGAAGACGGAAAGCAAAGTTCGAGTTGATGGAGCAAAGTGTCCAAGAGGTGGAAGATGAGCATCCCTAAAACGGCATTGGTGTTTTGCTGGTTGTTGTCCGCGATGGAAGTTCCTCACGCGCAGATGCCAAACGTGAACCCGCAGGTGCGCACGAGGGCCACAGCGGACAGGAAGGTCACCGTCGTAGAAATAGTGGCGCATTTTGTAACGGCGATCCGACTACCGGAAGCGGTGAATGCGGTCGCTGTCGGTGATCCTGCGCTGTTTCAAGTCGAGCATTCAGAGCGCGAACCGGAACTGGTGCTAGTGAAAGCTATTACCGAACGAATCGCCGAAACCAACTTGCTTATCTCAGGTGTCCACGGTCGCCAATTCAGTTTGCTTCTGGTCAGCCGGGGGATTGGGACGGCTCCAGCCAAAGTGGATTTCCTTGTGGAGTACAAACCAGCCGGCAGTTTTCTCGTTCAGCCAGCAGTCGTTCCCTTCCCATTGGTTGGGCAGAACGCTCCCCTCGTGAAAGCGCAGCCTATAGCGAGTGGCGCCGCGGCGAACAGCGTGGACGGACAGCCGTCATTCATCCCGGCTACGTTCGCGATGAGCCCCTCGAATGGAGCGACCTCAAAGTCAGAACCCGTGACGAGCCAATCGGAGCCAAAATCGCTGGATAGCCTGCTATGGCGGCAACAACAGGCCCCTCTCCCTGCCCTGTATGGAGAACGAATGGAAGGAGAGAACGTCAAAGGGGATCGCCTGCGAGCAGGTATCAGCGAAGTGATCGACGGCGGCCAGGAGGTGATTGCGCTGTTCTCTGTCGTAAACACGAGCAAGCACGCGATATTACTCATGCCGCCACAAGTTCAGTTAGGCGGCAAGAACAAGACGGGAAAGATTGTTAAGCACGATCGCTGGTCCGCGGCAGAACAGTTAGCTGTTGCGGACTTCCGGCTGAGCCGCCGCCGTGTGGGAACCGGAGAGCGGGTGGACGGAGTAGTGGTGTTCGAACGTCCACCATACAAACAGTCGAACGAGACACTGTTCCTGCAGATGGCCGAGTCAGGTGCAGTCGATCGTCCGGCTCTTTCCCCAATCGGCTTTGGAGTTAGCTCACTTCGGCAGGAGGGAGACCATGGAACGCCAAGAAAGGCAAACTAGACAGATCCAAGAGCCCACGGCCGCTGGCCAAGACCAGCAGCAAGCAACGCCTGCAGAACTAGACCATGATGAACCAGTAACGTCGAGTCCCCTGCAGCGGTTCCGTACTTTTCTCGAGAGCGCCCGACCGAACCGGAATCCTGTCGCCAGTCGTCGTGAGCTTGGCCGCGACAAGAGCAAGTCTCTGTTCGTGCTGATGGGAGCAAGTGTTGCATTGCTCCTGCTTTTTTTCGCCGTGTTCTCGAGTCCCAAGAATCGCGGTGCACTACCGGGCGACACCGCGCGTGGCGGCCCCAGCCTCGGACGCAAGGTCGCTCCGGGTCAGGAGCAGAATGATCCTGCGAAAACGGTAACGCCCCTACTCAGTGCGGACGTGAATCGGGGGGACGTTGGCTCCGGTTCACAAGTGACGCCGGAGGAAGTCGGTGGAACCTCGCCTCGTTATAACGGAACACCAAGGTTGCCAAGTGGAAACGCAGCCGCGCTGGAAAAGCCCTCGCCGAGCAGGCCACGAGGCTCAGGTGAATATGCGCTCAAGAACGTGGATTTCTCCGGCCCCGAAGTTGCACAGGCAGCCGTGATCCCCAATCCACCTCCACCCCACTCCGCCGAGCCAGATTCCGGCCTGAAAAAACCCTCAATCGTGTTTGTGCGCGCTGTGCAAAGCGCGACGCCGGCCTTTCAAAGTCCCCGCAACGAAGACAACACGCTGGCAGAGATTTTGCCAGCCGGCACGAGACTCGTGGCGCGTCTCGAAGCCCCCGTTAGCTCAGCCGTTCCCGCGCCCGTGATAGCCGTGGTCGAGTACAACTATGAGCACAATGGTGAGATCGTGTTGCCGGCCGGTGCACGGGTGTTCGGCAAACTCTCCCACGTCACCCCGTCGGGAATTGTGGGTTTTCAGTTTGATCGAGTCGAAACGCCGGATGGGATGGTGGAGAAGATCGATGCTACAGCGATGGATCTCAAATTCGGGCCGCTGAAGGGCGATGTTTCCGGAAGAAACCGGGGAAAGAATTTCCTGGTTCGCTCGGTGACCGGCATCGGGACCGTGGCCGCATACATTGTTGGGGGGCAAGGCACGACCGGATTCAACGGCCCGATTTCGGAAAGTTCATTGCTCCGAGAGCGCCTGGCGGACAACATAGGCATGGCCGGGCAAGATCAGATAAACACGCTGGCAGCGAACCAGTCTATCGTGGTCACTGTGCCCGGCAACACTCGCTTTTACATCGTGGTGGAAAAAGGGAGTTCAGATCAACAAGCCGGAAAGCCAGGAGTGCGTCCGGCTGAAGCCAACAGTGCAAGCCTCACCGGAGGCAAGGTCCCCAGCCTCGAAGAACTGCGAGAACTGATGCAGCTCAAGAATGAGCTTAACCAGATGTATTTGCAGACGAGTGCCGACGCAACATCGGCGCAGCAATGAGCAAGCGAACAGTTATGGAACCTAATTGGAAACCCTTGCAGAACAGGCTGGGCGCCACACGGTGCGCGGGGTTCATGTTCATGGGCCGGGTGAATGGCATTAATCTCTACAAGCACGGAATCAGCCGCAGTTATCTCTACCTGGATGATGATGGGAACTGCTACATCCCTGGGAGGCCAGGGTGCTACCTCGCGACGGACTTCGACCACGAGCTTTCGAAGTTAGAAAAGTGTTTGAGGGGGTTGGGAGCTACTCTGGAAACGTCCTACGACGAAAGTTTCATCGCACAAAAGCGGGAAGCCCTTCGCCAGCAAGGGATTTCCTTACTGACGATTCAGGTCGAACCGGACGAATCGGCGATTCATTGATCCCCCACTAAGATTTGCCTGATCTGTAGCTGCGCGAATCTGGCATCCGGCGTCGAAAATGGGCTAAAGTAGCCATCAGAAGGATGGTTAATTATGCGCCCGTGGTTCGACTGGCTAGAGTACTTAGGTGCCGATGCGATTGGCAGGGCGATAGGTCTCTGGTTCAGATTCTGCTTGTCACTATTGAAAAACACATTTCGACCCTTGACGACAACTGCAATAAATCCGATACACTCCGCGATGCGGATCTCCAATCCCGACAGAGTCGTCCATATCGATAGGTCGCAGCGTAAGCGCCTTTCACCGCTAAGAAAAGTCACCGAAATGGCGATCTCCACCGTTCTGACGCTAGCAGTGTGGCGAATATTCACCCCGAAGGCAGTCTGGGTCGCCGCTGGTGAAAGTGGTGATCGCATTCTAACCGCCATACTCCTATTTGTAAGCGCCTCATGGGTGTTCTCTTTAGTCTGGATCTGTTTCTCGAAGTCAAGACAAACGGAGACCCCTGCCTTTACCACTACTCGCCCGCAGCGGAAACCCAGATACACCAGATCAACTCGTGCAAGAGCGCGTTAATCGCTTCATAACCCGCCACACTGATTCCAGTTTTCGGAACGTGATCTCTACCGAAGCATCCTTGGTACGTCAGCAGTCGGCTGACCTAATCATGGTTGCTGCATTCCACTCTTCTCTTCCTGAATACGTGTGTCTCCCGAGGATTTGTTGGCACTCGTTTGACAGAAATTTCTTTTCGCTCTACTTTCCCGCCGCAGTGGTCGTTCCGCAAACTGGTTTTCGAGCGATTAAGGAACGGCGAGCAGGAAGGAGGGCATAGTCAATGAAACTCCAAGCCAATGCGAGGGGAAGGACACTCCTTGCGTTCCTCGCGCTTGCGCTCATCACAATTGGGCAGTTCATGTGGGCGCAGAACCTGGGTTCCGCGCCGGCCTCAAACGTGGCAGTTCAAGGCCAAACGGGCGCGCAACCAGAGGGTGCATTTCTCAACTTCATCAACTGGGTCGGTAACGTGATAGCTCCCGTCGGAGCCGGTGGCGCAGTCTTGGGTGCGGTGGTTTCCTGGCTGACCGGACGTGGCTTCGGTCGCTGGCTATTCGCGGCCGCAGCGCTGCTGGCGGTCTCCGGTGTCACTCGGCTCATCGAGTTCTGGGTCTCGAACGGAACAGGTGGGGTGACATAACCAAGCACAACCGTCTCGCAAGTTAATGCGCAGGCAGCCTGCAGACTCGATCAAGGAGGGCGACGGCTGCCTGCAGAATTCAACCGCAATCGAACCTTCAAGGCTTAGGCGCATGCCAACACCGCAACTACTGAACGACGTCATCTCGCTTTTGCTGTTGCTGGCGCCGTCTGCGGCCCTGGTTTCACTGGTGCTGGCTGGGGTGACCCTGCGACGCGAGGGAGGGACGGTGTTCGCCATCGGTGGCGGCTTTACGAAGTGGATGTTCTGGGCGGTCGTGTTTCTTACCCTGCAGCCGCTGTTGACCTGGTTTTCTTCGTTCGGAATCAATATGCCTCTGCCAGGCGGAGGAATCAGCACGCCATGGCTAGCCAGCATTCAGTCGGACGTCGCGTCGTTTGTCACTAATTTTGTCGTAGGGCGGATCGTGCCGACACTTGCCGCATTTTTCGTGCTCCGCGCAATCCTTGACACGGCGTCTGGTGAACACCCGTTGCCGTCGATTATTGCCGCGATGTTCTTACTGGGAACGCAGACGACCTTCAACCTGATCCAGAGCTACAACACCCAGACTAAGTACGCCACGGCCGATGTGCTGGACAGCCTGTGGAATCACTTGGCCGGAACGATCATGCCGATCGCAGCTGTCCTGGCGCTGGTGGGAGCGATCTTGAACTTCGCGACGCGCAAACCGTTCACGCGTTTGATTGCGGTCGCGCTCGCCCTGCTTTGTGTTTCGGGAATCTGGAAACTCGTAGTCGCGATGGTGTCCTAGGAGCAGAAGATGAACTTCTCTCAAATGTCGTTGGACAACGGGATCTTGCATCTCTCGAACTGGGTAGGAAACGTCATCCTGCCAACGATCGCCGCTGGATTCATCATCATGGCAATCCTCCAGTTTTCAAAGGGGCAGGAATTCTCCCACTGCATGTATGGAGCTTTGGCATGTTTGATGGTTTCGGGCCTTACACGCGCTCTCGAGAGATTCGCATCCCAGGCGGCGTGGAATAACCCGGACGTCTACTGGATGGCCCTAACGACGCTGATTAACTGGGTAGGAAACGTGATCTTACCGGTGTATGCCGCGGCCCAAGTGGCTTTAGGAGCATTGCGAATCGGAATGTTCTCGTACATCCATCCCACAAGCAGCTGGATGCGGCATTTCTTTACGGCCGGACTCTGCTTGATGGTGTCGGGACTGCTGCGGCTGGCAGAGTTCTTAGTGAGCCACGGCACCGCAGGAGTGACTTAGAAGGAGAAGACAACCATGGCTCTGGACGTAACGCCAGTCTACCGAAATCTACGGACGCGGGTAACCTTCGCCGGGCTCGAAGCAGAGGATCTTTTTGCGATCCTGGCAGTGGCCGTCGTGATGAATATCTTCGGCAGATTCTTGAATCGGGAGATGTTCGGTTTGCCCATGAATATGGTGCTGCAATACATCGTCCCGATTATGAGTGTACCGGCTCTGATGCTGTTCAAGTACGGCAAACAGCGTGGATATCTCTTGGATTGGGTGATGTTTCACACGAAACCCCACGTCTATTCGGCGCTTGAGCGGGACCGGGAACTAACGCGCGAGTGACATCAAGGAATGAGGAAACGAAGATGCCGCTTACGGGCCAAGAGTACAACCGGTCGCTGGGCCAACCACCGTTGTGTGAGCAACTGAAGGTGCGAGACATCGCCGACGACCTGTTCATCCAGGTGAACGGCTCCTTCGTGGCCGGCTACTCAGTAAGCGGGATCAACTCATATTACGCGAGCGACGAAGAGCGTAACCGCACGAAGTTAGCACTCGAAGCGCTCGTTCGGTCGCTGCCCGAGCGCTCCATGCGGATGCAGGCCCGTTTTGAGATCTCGGAGGGGGTTGGGGATCTGCTTGGACGCTACAACCGCGAGCAGCGGAACCCAAGTCCAGTTTTGCAAGCGCTGGACCGACAACAGGCGGATGCTTGGTCGAAAAAGGATGCCGACGGCTTCTACCTTCGCCATTTCCTGCACTTCTACTTCAATTGGGACCCGAGGATCCATCACCAGTCTTCCGAGCTCGAGTGGAAGAAGAAGATGCGCGGCAGCAGTCTCAGCATGTCAGCGACTAAATGTATCGAACGAGGTCGTCGCGAACATGAAGACCTCGTCGCTGAGTTCCGAAGCTTGATGTCAGGAGTAGAGGCAACGCTTCAATCGACCGGGATGACGCTTTCGCGAATGTCGGGTGATGATCTCTTCCTCGAAATCAAGAGGGCGCTGCATCCTCTCGGGACCGATCGGGCCCCTTATCGGCGTTCGGATACGTCGGTTACTTACGAAAGCGCCCGAAGCCAAATAGCAAACGTAAACATCGAAGACGAACTCGATGAGTATCTGAAAGTCGGCGGGCTCCTCTATTCGTTCATCAGTTTGAAAGACTTGCCGGACGCCACCTTCCCGGGCGTATTACGGGAACTCGTCGTCATCGACTTCCCGATTGTGATCGCCGCCGAGGTAGTTCTTCCGGACCAGGCAAAGTCGGTGAAGCAATACAAGAGCCGGCTGCGAAAAATGACAGCCGCTCAGAAAGACATTCACGGTGGCTTCCGGCTGAATGTCGACGCGCAAGTAGCGGAACATCAGCTAATCAAGGTATTGCAAGATCTGATTGCAAGCTCGCTGAAGTCCTGTCAGATGAGCCTGACCATCGCGATCCGGACTTCACGGCCGGCATGCAACCGCATGGAAACTGAGCAAGCGGAACGCATTCTTGCTGACCGCCGCCAGCGAGTTCTCCATGCCATCGGCCGAATGAACGGGGCTCGCGGTATTCCGGAGACGCTAGCGCAAAAGCGATTCTTCTTTTCGAGTCTGCCGGGGCAGGGAGAAACCAACAAACGGGAACTCGACGTCCTCACTCTGCACGCCGCGGATCTGTTGCCGGTGGAAATGCCCTGGAGTGGCACACCAAACTCGCCCTTGATGTTGTTCGAAACACCCTATCGTCAACTCATACCATTTTCGCCATTCGATTCAACTCTGGGTGACGCCAACCTGCTAATTATGGCCAAGAGCGGAGCCGGAAAAACTTTCATGACTCAAGGATTTCTCCTGATGATGGCCCGCGCGAAGCCACTGATTTCCGTTTTGGAGAGGGGCGATTCGTACGAACCGCTGGTCGAACTAATGGGCGGGCGTGTCATCAACGTGGACCTCGATGGCAGGGAGACGTTGAACCCGTGGGATCTGCCGGCGGGAGAAACCACGCCAAGCAAAGAAAAGACCGCCTTTCTGAAAAACCTTACACGGCACATGATCGGCGAGAGCTCTGGATCTGATACCGCACTCCTCGACAATGTCCTAACCGACGCGATCCCGAGGGTGTACAAGCGCTGCGCGATCCGCTATTCGAATCCAATCCCGACATTCAATGACCTGCGCGAAGAGTTGGCCAATTGGCGGGACGCCGAGAAGATGCAGCGCACCATGGACGAAGCGCGTCTTGCCGCGATCAAGTTGCGCTCGTGGACGGGAGAGAGTGGCATCTACGCGAACCTCTTCGACAGACCGACCACGATGCAACTGGATAGCGATTGGCTCTTCTTCAACGTCGAAGGTCTCAGCTCCGATCCGAGGCTTGAAACAGCAATGAGCATGCTCGTCGCGAGCGCGATGGCTTCGCGAGCCACTGGAAAGACCGGACGACCCAGCATCACCGTTCTGGATGAGTGCTGGTTTCTATTGGACTCCCCGGCGCTGGCGCCCGAAGTTGTGCAGCTTTTCCGGACGGCCCGCAAGCGGAACTCGAGCGTCTGGGGTATCAGCCAGACTGTAGAAGATTTTGTTGGGACCGAGTTCCAGCCCCGCCTGCACGGGCCGGGCATCCTGAAGAATGCAAGTACGAAGATCATCGGTCAGCAACCGGGCGATGTCAGGGCGCTGGTGAATCACCTCTCTCTGAACCCAGTGGCAGTAGGCCAAGTCAAGGAGTTCGGCGCGCCGCGTAAAGGCCGAAGCGCGGATGTATTGCTGGTCATCGGGGAGAAAGCGGAGACGACGCAGACGATACGCATCGTGCCCACGCCACTCTGTTATTGGATCTGCACTACGTTCCCGCGCGAAAGGAAATACCGCGCTTGGTTTCTAAACAAATCTGTCAGCCGCTCATTGCTCGAATGCTATCGAGATCTCGCCCAGCGGTTTCCGCTAGGACTCGCGGACGTAGCCCCTCTGCCCGAGGAATTGTCGGGCGCAGTGGCGGCAACAACTGGCGAACGGAAGGAAAGAGAAGTAGCCGAGGCAAGCGCGTGATGGGCCCTGGGGATGATCAGAGCGCAAGACGAAGTTAGACCAGTTCGGTTGGAGATCAGGAGGCAATGAAATGCACTGCTTGCTATACGCCGTTTTATTTTCGGCATTCGCGTGGGTAGTTCTGATCGTGAATGGTCGCCGCCGTGTGTTTGCCCTGACCCTGGCCGGGGTCATGGTGCTCATGTTGGTGGTGATTCCGCCGCAAGCGAAGACCCAGGCCCAAGGGGGGATCATCCAAGCGATTCAAGCGGTGCTGAAGGTGCTCAACTCGATGATTCTGCCGGTAGTGAACAGTATCCACGGCACTCGCAGTGCGAACAGCAATTTCTACCAAACGACCGTCTGGCCGGTGCCATCGATCAACCAATCCAATTCGCTCGTGCTCCAAATGATCGGCCAGTATCGCAATCTCATGTCGGGCATTCTACACATCAACCTGCGGAGCGCCACGCTGCCGGCGCCGCAGTCAATGGAAAGCTTGATACGAGATCACCAGGTGAACAATTTTGGCGGCCTGACGCAATCTTTCAACAGCACCTATCGAACGATTCCAACGCCAACCGACGCGAATCAGGCCGATCGAGACATGTCGGATTTTGACGATGCCCTGACACTCGACAGTTTGAAGACGCTCAAAGCCGCGGATAGCGCGACCGACTTGGAACTGCAAGCGGCGGACTCGATTGAGAGTGCCGCCGGCCAGGCAGTCCCAGGATCGACCCCGTTCTTAACAGCGACCGCGACGTCATCCAGTATTCGGAGCCAGGCGCTGACGCAAAAGATGTTGGCCGCGGAACTACGCCAGGAAGCTGCCCGCATCGCGCACCAGAACGGACTGCGGAAACGAGGGGCGATGTTCACTACACAATTGCGAGGCACCATCATGAACCTCTCGCAACACAACTGATTGTCAGAAAGGAAAAGTCTTATGACAAGCGTCTCGGCAGCTCTGGAGCGGAGCAAGTCTTGGGTGTGGAGTCGCAGGCTCCGTATCATCATCCTCGTCATCATTCTGGCCCTAACTGCCCCGTGGCCAGCCACGGGGCAAGCCCTCAGCCCTTGCTGTGTGATTCTCGCAGCGGGTCTGTCGAGCATCGCCAATTCACTGAAAACCATCGCTAGTTCCCTGAGTGCGATTCTCGGTGTGGATAAGGAGATGCTGCAATTCGAGCAGACGGTGGTCTGGCCAACCAGTGCAATCACCCAAGCCCAAGCTTTGGTGGGAAGCCAGCAAGGCATCTTTGCGCGAATTCAGGCTCTGATCCACATCCCGGTGAACAGCGCAACCCAACCAAATCCGCAGCAACTTGAGGCGACTCTTCTTTCCCGCAATGCGAGTCAGATCCCGCAAACCTCTGCGAATTACACCGCTCTGTACGGGCCGGTACCCACGACAACGGATGCGTCACCGCAAGTGAGAGACCTCATCGATATGACTGACGCAGCGGCCCAGGGTGCGATGAAAAGAGCCATTCAGATCGATGCGTTGTCGGACCTGGAAATTCAGGCGGCCGGCCAAATTAACCAAAGCATTCAGACTGCGGCCCCAGGGAGTGCGCCGATTATTGAAGCTCAGGCGGATGCGTGGCTGGTTCGGGCCAATGCCTACACTCAGGCAGCAACGGCAGATTTGATGCGATTGCGGGCCATCGATCTCGCCAATTCAAGCGCGGACATAAAAATGGGCGCGACGAATACAACCAACCTTCGTCGGCAACTGATGAACTTGCTGCAGCACAACTGAGGACGGTGGGAGAGAGTTTATGCCAAGTTTCTACTTCGAGCAGGTGCTCCAGACGGCGCTCAATGGGATCGACCAGAATGTTACTGGGCCGGTGTTGCAACTCGCGGGTGCGATCCTCATCCTTAGTTTGTTGTACGCGGTCTACGAAGCTTATAGCAATGGCGGCGACGTACGAGCGCTTGGAGTAGCGGGGATCAAGTACCTGGTCCTCGGCTTGGTCTTCATCAATTACCAGCAGGCATTTCGGTCCGTGAACGGGATGTTCAATGGCGTCGCCGACTACATCTACAACACCAATGGCATTGGAGATGTGATTCAGAATTGGCTGAATTCCGTAAGCGCCTACGTGGGCCAGCAGGGGCTATCCAGCTTTTGGACGCTCGTAACCGGAGCCATCTCCGGACTTCTGGACGTGCTTCTGATCCTGATTGGGCTGATTATTCTACCGGTCAGCTACACCTTGTTCACGCTCGCCTATGTCATGTACGGATCAACCCTTTATCTAGTGGGGCCTTTCGTATTGGCCTTGTGGCCAAGCAAGTCGATGGGGCAGCTGTCGCGGACCTACTTTGTGAATCTTATGATCTTTCAGAGTTGGGGCCTGCTCTATGCGATTCTCCAAGTTCTCATCACCGCCTTGCAAATGAACAGCGTAAACGCCGTACTGGGTGGAAATGGCGTCCTCAATGCGTTCGTCGGCTCCAGCCAAATGATTCTTTTGGGAGCGGTAAGCGTTTTATTCTCGATCGCTATTGCATTGATACCCTTCATGGCGAGTCGACTGGTACGCGGAGATGTCGGGAGCACAGTTTTTGCCCTAGCTGCAGTTGTAAACAGGACTGCCAGAACCATCTTAAGTTCGAACTCCGCCTCACAAGTCGCGCCCACTGGCCCTCCCCAGGCCATGTCTGACCCCGGCTCACCCTCTCCTGGCGGGCCGGGTTCGGCTGGTGGTCCAAGGGCAGGCGGAGACGGGAACGCGCGTGGCGGCGGGTTGGCGGAATCGAAACCTCCAATACCGCCAAGCTCAGATGTAGCAGCGGGTAATGCAGTCTCTCCGGGCGGGATTGGAGCATCCGGAGCCGTCCTCGCTGTGTGAGGAATGAAGGCGAGTGTGAGACGAACAGAGATGGATTGGGTGCGATGAGAACAATGGCTGAATCGAGAACCGTTCCAGAAATCACCGCGTACACGAAGTACTACGAGCACGATGGCATGCTTCGGGCCTACGCCAATCGTGCCATGTTCCTTGCACTGGTTTTTGGCGTGATTGCTTGCGGATCGTTGGGGTTCGCCATCTACGTCCGTATCCAGCCCCCTGTGATCATCCGAGTCGACAAGGACGGCGCCGCGACTGTGGTCGGCGCACGAACCGCAACCGATCCCACGTCGAAGCTTGAGTTGATGCTATCGGCAGCCGCGGCAACGGGCGGCGCAGCGTCGGATTCAACAGCCCCCACCGATCTCGAAGGAAGGGCCGTGCTACGGCGATTTCTCCAGCACTACCTGTCGTACACGCCCGATTCCGTCACGCGTAACTTTGCCGAGTCCCTCAACATGATGACCGGCAACCTGCGCAAGCTAACCATGGATAAACTGCGTGACGACGACACCATTGGAAAGATCCAGCAGGACCAGATCATCTCGGACTTCCGAATTCGGTCCATCGAACGATCCAAGGATGTCCCGTGGAGTTATGTGGTATTTGCCGTGAAAGAGATTCACAGAATCAAGAACGGGACCGAGGTGACAGACCGGATCGTTGGCCAGTACAACCTGCGCCTGATGGAAGAACGCCGCACGGAGCTAAACCCGAGCGGCCTGTTGATAGCCGACTATTCCGAACAACAGATGGTGGGGGACCGAGACAACAGTCTTCTACAGCGCAGTGAACTGGACAACTGAAATTACGGATGTCGGAAGAGGACCATTATGGCGACCATGATTGCATCTCCGCCCGATGAAAAAGCAAGCCAATCTAGCAACCGTCTGGCCAGCAAGGGGAATCGGCGCGCACGCTCCGCGGGAGAAGAGGAAACCATGTCTGGGGCGCGATTCTTCTTGCCTAAGTCAGGCGCCAACGGCCACGCCCCCGAACTGGGCCGGGAGTTTTCGAACGAAGGTGAAGCTCGGGTTGAGGCCCTTAAGCTGGGCGTGACCTATTACAGCCTGCAAGAGTGGCGCCCTGTGGCAGATTTTGCTGGCAAAAATCCGGAACTGAAGCGGGAACCGGTCACAAGGAAAGGAACTGGGTGAGGGACCGGGAGTAGTTCTTGGCATTCATAGCACACGGTTTCATCACAGACGTTGGTCTGTAGTGAGCGATCCACAAGCTGATTGTGGATGAGTGCTGGTCCGGTTCTTTCGCGAACCTGGCCGGGAACCTGAAACGTTTTCGACCAGGACAGCGAAGAGAGCCGCGCAGCGCCCTCCTGTCTGTGCTGGTTCCAGACAGAAAAGGAGGAAAAGAAATGGTGAAGCAACGGTTCCTGACACACTTCAAGCCGTGGCTCTTCGCCGTAACTAAAGTCGTCGGGCTCATTGTCGGGTATCAACTCTTCGATGAGACTCGCACGTACCTTCAATATGCGCCCCTCAACATCGTTGATGTTGTGGTGGCGGCAACAGTTGCTCTCCTCGCGATCGGCCTGCTCTGTGGGCTGTGGGCATGGGGAGAGTGGTGCTGGTTCAAACTGCGCAGTCTTCGGCGATTTTGTAGCGAGCTGAAACAAGCTTTCAACAATCGCCGGCATCCGCGAACAGTCAGAACCTCACGATCCGTAGCGGGAACGATGGTCTAACAACAAACAACTCGTGCAGGCCTGGCGCTTCGCTGCTTGGCCGAAACCTTTTTCACCGTTTTCGGCAATGGGCAGCGAGGAGACTGGCACAAGCCACCTCCTTTCTTGTCCATTGCCCGACAGATAAGGAGATCAGAGATGCCAAACGTTATGGAGTACAGCACGATGCCGATCTTCGCGCTCGAACTTGATCGCGACGGTCATTTGTCGAAGAAAACCATGAAACTAGCCCGAGAAGAGCAGCTCACGAACACTCTCCTGCAGGGATTTTATCCAGGTATCCGCGTGGCTACAGTTGACGTGCCCACGGAGCCCTTGGACGCCTGTGAGCAAGCGATCGTGGAGCAGGCTCTCACCCGGGTCGAATTCGATGGGATTCGCTACAACCTTGTTGGGGCCAGCGGCAGCGCGAAGAAAGGAAAGTTCTACGCAGTCGAGACGAAATACGAGAAACGGCTGGCAGAGAGGTTCCGCTTCTCGCCGCAGGCTGCCATGACCTACTTCGGGATTCTAGTGTCCTCGTGCAAAGTGATGATCGAGGTGCCGGACTGCCGATTGTTGGTCGTGGAGGATCGTCAGCTTGGCACCAACGACTGCCGGGGATGGATCTCGCAGTCCCTATTCAAGAGGCTTCAAGCAAAGCACCGGGACGACCTTGTCGCTCAAGAGATGCAGAAGCTATTGGCGAACCTGAAGCAACAGTGTCCAGATGAGCATGAGGATTGCCAACTGAACCGGGAAGAACAAGCGACACTCGCAGAGCACGCACGTTCAAAAGCCGACCACAAGGTTCTGCGTGGCGGTCGCTTCTACCAATTCCGCATAGCGTTCGACAAAGCGCAGGCGAAAGGCTCCTTCAAGGTTATGGCGGATGAGCTAGCCGAGAAACTCGAGGCTGACATCATCTTGCCGAAATCGTCGGTCAAGCCCAAGTACCAAGGAGGAGTGTTGCGGACGATCAGGTCAATCCTTGGAGATCGGCAGGCTCACGGTTTCCGTGGGCCCGTGTTGATCGGCATTCGTGATGTTTCTCGTGATCTCGAATTCCAATCGAGCTACACATTGGTCGAACACGCACCCGACGACTCCATTGAGCTTGAGATCAAGCCGTACGCTCTCAGCCAGATCGAGAAGCTGCGGAAGGCCTGGGAGGAGAACAACTTCACGGAACTATTCGAGCTGCTCGGCACACAGGAAGCTCAGAGTGTGCTCGATGTCGGCAAAGACGCTAATCCCGAATACACCAGCAGCGAATACACCGTCGCCGATGGTGCACTTGTTGCCGATGGCACCGGCTACATGCTCAAGCATCCGTTCGTGAACCATCACCTGCAGAAAGTACTGGCTCGATGGGCGTACCGCCTCTGCACCAGCGGCGGCTTTCGTCTTCCCGGTTTCGCGCTGGCAGACGATGGCTACCTGGTGCTCGACCGCGGACAGGTGTTCTGCAGTTCGGACTGGATTCCGAATGACCGTGGCATCGCTTCCGTTCCATCCCGCCACGGTCTGATCGTTCGCTATCCAATCCGCATGAAGGAGGATCTGTTGCCCTTCGAGAACCTCTCTGTCGACGAGGTGCTCAGCCTGTTATCTGCCGATCTCGAAAAGCGCGGCTGCCATATGTCAGACCAGCAAGCCGCGGCGGTGGTGGATCAGCAACTGCGACTGAAAGGCACGTTGACCTTGCATTCGGAAGCGGCTGCACGCAATGGCGGCGACTTCGACTTCGACCAAGTATGCGTGGTGGAAGGAGACAAGTTTCCGCGATTTGTCCGAGACCGGATCATGTACCAGGAACAGCACGCGGCCCAAAAGAACAAAGCTCCGAAGCCGCCGAGTCCCTGGTGGAACCTGCCACAGGTTGCGATGCAGGCGCGAGGGAATCAGATCGGCTCTATTACCGATCTGAAGACATCATGCCTGGCAAACGGAAGGGACGACTTGGCGCGGCAACTGGTGGACCAACTTCAGAACGCGCTTGACCAGCTGAAGCATGGCACCCAGCCCGACCAGGATGTCATTCGCAACGTCCGAAATGAAGTTAGCAAAGCGCCTTGGCTGAAGCTCAAGCAGAAGCAGCGCATCGCGGACATGGACGAGCATCTGCCCGTCACCGAACGCGACAAGATCGGAAAGTTGTACAACTTTTTGCGCAAAGAGCTTGGCCGATACTTCTCAGACGCCACGGTCGCACCTCTCAGCGACTTCCGCGGACTCATCGGAGGTGGAGAGTTCACTCCGGAAATCTTCGCGGAGTGCTCCACCATCAACAAGTATTACGCCAACGTAGTGACTCAGATCCTGAGTCGGCGGAGAGAACTCTGGAACGAACTGGAAAAGGCGAATGCCGCAGTCGAGGCAAAGAAGGATGATGCCGAGGCGCGGAAAGAACTGTTGTTCCGGCGCAACCAGGCTTCTGCTGCCTACTCGGTTTTTGAGCAACGCTCAAAAGAAGAGCTGAGGGCCTTGATTGACCAAGTGCGAGTCTGGGCCCAAGGCAAGAATGGGACACGGTTGGCCTATCTGTCTGCCTTGCACGCAATCGTGTGTCGAGACAGACGGCCAGGCCCGGAACACGAGTTTGTACCCGGAACAGGGTCGATTGTGTTCTACGCCTTCCCGCAAGAAGTCGTGGACCAAATAGCCGCACGAACTGGAGGCCGTCCCGTCAGCGTGGAGATTCCCAGTCTCCGCGACGGCGAAGTGGAAATCGACCGTGAGGGGCGAATCTTCCTGGTTAGCCACTTTACCAACGGCGATGGTCAAGTGCATGAACGCCTGATCTTTCTGGCCCAAGTGACCAGGAAAGGTGAGGTCTTTCGTGAGCGGGACGCGCAGGGCTCGCCCATTATTGCTGAGCGAGTTCGTCCGTTTCCAATCGAGGCTGGAAGGAGCGAAGTACAGGGCGGGATTGTCACATTTCCCGGAACCCAGCGGCGACCCGAAGTCCCAAAGGGGAGAGTCGCACTGCCGGGATCACCCAACTAACACAACGGTCCAGGAGGTTACCTCGAAACCTCCTGGGCCACAACCGCAAGAGGAGCAACCTAATGAAACGCCTCTGGAGCATCCTTATTATTACGGCGCTGGTCACAGCAACGATACCGGTATTCGGACAAAAGATTGAGCGTGAAACGAATGACGGCAGTCAAATCGTGCACCTCAAGACCGCTCTCAATCACCTGACTGTGATCGAGCTTCGCGAGCCCGTCATTGAAGTCGCAACGGGCAGTCAATCCTTCAAGGTGGAGTGGCGGGAGAACAAGGTCTTTGTTCAGCCAAACGAGCCGGATGTCTCCACAAATCTATTCATCTGGACGACATCGCAACGGCTGAACTATGAGTTGGAGGCAGCCGGTGCGGTGGTCTCAATGGACTTCGCGGTTGATCAGATGTTCGTCCCAGTCACTACACCAAAACCCGCCAGCGTTGAGCCGCCACAACACTCGCCCTCAGAAGTGTTGCTGGCAGGAAAACCTGTGAGGCTGGAGTCAGCCAAGCCCACCAAGAAACCAGTCGTAGTTGTCATTCGCGATCTCTATGAGGGGGACGGGCGGGTGTTGGTCCGGTACGCAGTTCGCAACCGGGGCACCCGCGACTACGACGTTACTACCCCCAAGGTGTACCTGTTGCCTGGAGCGCGCTACCCGCAATCCCTCTTCAGCCTGGTGGACTCGCAATTGGGGGACCAGGAAGCAGCACGATTGACGATCAAGCAAGAGACTCCAGTCCCAGTTCTCGAAGGCCACGTGCAGTCCTCTCATCTTGCACCGGGACAGGAATCCGTGGGTGTCGTGGCGGTGCGCCTGCCGGCGAGCACGGAGCCAACTGTGTTGCGTTTTCAATTTGAGGACGACGACCGGGAGCGGATCGTAGCTTTCCTGGTGCGTTAGGCCATGGCTGAGCAGATTACAGCCAGGGAGGTTTACGTGATGCTCCGGGATGACCTCCAGAAACGGCCCGACATCGGGTTTCGCGGGACCGTAGCGGATCACCTGCTGGAGCCGCTAAGCCCTTTCGATGCGAATTCGGTTCGGAGACCACAACGATGGTTCGTGCTCTCCTTGATCGTCTCGTTGGCGGCTCTCGGATCCGTTGTCTATTTCAACTTTTGGAACTAGCGGGTAGGAAATACAACCGTGCTGCGCAGACTTGAAGCTTTCGTTTTTTTCTTTGCCATGATGCTAGCCGTGACACTGGAAGGCGCATGTGTGTACTGGATGTGCGGACACCCACGCCCGTACGCCACAACTGAGGGTTCACTCAACTTCGTGGGTGAATGGACCAGCCTCGCCCTGCCGCAGGGCTGGTTGCTGGGAGCGTTGCTCGTGCTCGCCTACCGTGTGACTGCCATGTTCGTTCCGCCGAGGCGCTGGACGGACAACGAGTTCCTGCAGAACCGGCGAGCCTTCCTGCGTTTGTGGCGCTGGGCAATGGCCCTGGTCGCGATGCAAGGACTCACGCTCTTCCTGGGGCGGGCGGCGGCCGCGTTATGATGCGGGATTCCCATGCCGACCGCCACCATCATCCTCCTCTGCTCGAAAGCGCTGAGATCGTAGTAGCCCTCGTTCTCATGTCGGCGGGCTGGTTTGTTTGGTACGTCGCGCGCGAGCGATACTACCTCACGAGCCGCCAACTGGCCGAACTTGCTACCTACCTAATTATTACCGCCCTCGCTGTCGTGGGAGGGGCGATTCTGTGGGTTACGCGACGTTCCCGGCGCGAAAAGCAATGGCCCCATCCTCCCGTTGTCATATCCCGGAGACGTGACGACCGAATCGTCAAAGAAGCCTGGCAACAGAATGCGGTTGTTCTGGGTTACGACATTCACGGTCAGCCCTGGTCCTGGCCTGACCGCGTGCGCGTCATGCAGGCGATCGTCCTGGGTATGACTGGCACCGGTAAGACCACGCTATTGCGGAACATCATCTCGCAGGACCTGGCACGCGTTGTTGGTCCGCCAGGCGAGCCGCATCAGCTGCCGATGGTGATCTTCGACGGTAAGGGCGACCTTGAGTTCTTCCATGACCTGCTGCCGCACGTGCACCGGGCGGGCCGGCTGCATCAGTTGAGATTGCTGAACCCCGCACGCCCGGATCTCTCTGTTCGCTACAACCCGTTCCAGTGCGCCGACGACGAGTACATGCCGATCGTCAGTATGATCTTTGGGTCATTCAATTTGCGTAAGGAGTTCTTTGCCAAGCACCAGTTGAACTACCTGGCCGACATCGTGCGAGTGCTGTTTTACACAGGGCTGAAGTTCAACTTCTACGACGTACTGGTTATGGCGATGGACGAACGAGTCATGAAGGAGCAGGTCGAGAAGGCTCGTAAGCGAATCGCACCGGACTCGTCGCTTCCCATGCAACGCCGACTCAACTTCGAGATGTCGGTCAGGAACCTCTACACCTCACTCACCGATCGGGAGCGTGTGCAGAAGATCCAGGGGCTGCTCAACGAATGCATGACATTTCTCGACGACCAGCTCAGCGTCCTGACCGGTCCGTACGAGCGTTTGTTGTCACTGGACGATGTGATCGATCAGGAACTCATCCTGCTTGTCTCCTTGAACATCAATAAGAACCCTGAGCCCATGCGGTCACTGGGGAAGATGCTCCTGCAAAACCTGCAACTGGTCATAGGGAAAAGGTACGAAAGCGAGGAGCACCGGCTGCGCATCAACCGCCCAATGTTCAGCGTGGTGCTGGACGAGTTTGCGCCGTTCGGATATCGCAACTTTGCTCAAATCCTGCAGACCGCACGTGGAACGAACACGGCCTTCCTGTTCTCCATGCAAAGCCTGCCGCAACTCATGCAAGTCGACAGAGGGTTCAAGGAGGATGTCTCATCGGCGCCCAACACGACGATGATCCTGCGGAGTCGGGACGAAGAGACCACTCGCTATTTCCTCCGTGCTTCCGCGGAGCACCGCGTCGCCCGGCGCAGCGTGTCGATGCATCGTTGGAGACTCTTTGGCTTCGAGACATACACGCAAACAGAAGGTGCGGTCGAGCACGAGGACAAGGAAACTCGAGCGCTCGATGAGCACATTAAGAATCTTCCCAAGGCCCAAATGGAGATTCTGATGACGGACGACGCACGCGGCACGCTGCATGGACTGTTGCATGTGCGAGCACCGGAAGACGTCAGGGTGCCACGCTTCACACCGCAGATCTACCCGACTCTGAGGCAGTCACGTGAGGATTCTGCTGGCGCGAATCTTAGATTCAAGACACCGGAACTCGCTGCAGTCGGCAGGCGTCGCCGCAGTGGAGGGGGGTTGTGAACTGGAGGCTAACAACACTCTGTACTCTGATACTAGGACTGGCAATTGGAAGCACAGTTGGTCTCCCTGGTACGGCACAATCTCAAACGCGGTCATCACAGCCTCAACAGTCTGGCGCCCTGTCTGCTCCCGCTCCATATCAACATCAGGAAACCTGGTACGAGTTCGCGCTGAGGCAGTTCAATCCGGACGATGTTGACTACGGTCGGTGGATCGAACGCGAGCGCCAGGCATTCATTGAGGCTCGACTCAAGAACCCTTACTTCTTGTACAGCCTGTGCACCACCCTGGTGTTGCTATCAATGGCAGTGGTCTGCGCCAAGCTGCGGATCGATCATCGCCGGGCGATGTGGATCACAGCGGAGATGATGGCCGACATCTGCAACCAGGATGCCTATTCGCGGCGGATCGCTCAGGAGGCAATCGAAAAGTACAACACCCACATTGAACGCTGCAATCGTGCAATTGAGGCAGCGGAACATGGTGAGGCCGCCTCTGCGACGGGCTCTGAGATCGAACAGTTAAGAGGTGAGTTGATTTGCGTAACCAGTGAGAGGGAAACGGCGACAAGGGAGAGGGACCTTGCACGAGAGGAGTTGCGGAAGAAGTCGGAGATCCTCGCCGAGATGTCCGTTCGCCTAGAGGCTCTGAAGAACAAAGCCGGCGCAGCTGGGGACCCCAAGCCGTCGCCCGATTTGCACGGCGCAGATGCCAGGTTGGTGACTCATATCAACAATCTGCAAGAGCAGCTCTATGCCGAGCGCAACAGCAACCGCAGGCTGAGAGGCGGTTAGAGCATGCTCGTGGCGGTAACAAGCTTCGGCAGTGTGTGGCGGCACAGGCTGGGAAAGCAGACGCACGAGAGAGGCCGCTTTGTTCAGCCTGTGTACTACAACACGACGGGCGTTGTGGTGAACGGCAACGTTCGCGAGCGACCCCAGATTTGTGGTTATGCACGATTCGATGCGGTCGGTGGTTTCGATCCCAATCACCTTACGAGAATGATCAATCGTGTCTTCGAATGCGGGGAACCATCTGTGTGGATGGGATGCAATAAGCTGTTGTTCAAGCGAGTGCTGAAGGCGGGTGAGCCTCCCGACTCCTTCCTCGTCGTTGCGAGGTCACAACTGACCGGTCAACTGGCGGTCGGTATAGAAGGCTGGAGATCACCCGATACCTGGCTTCTTTCTCTCAGCGATTGCGGAGACCAGCAGGAGGCCTTGTTAGTGATGACAGTCTGCGGATGGATACGAACTGATCATGGACGGTTCATGCTCGAGCCCTTGGAGCGGCAGCCTTGGATCGCACGCCTTGTGCTCCGCAGCGAAAGATGAATGGAGCCAGGCGATGCGCTATTGGAAGGGCTCAATTGCACTGAGTTCCACACGGGATTATCCCCTCTTGCGCCAGGTTCTGCATTCGGGCTTTGTCACACACAGTCAGTTGTTCGAGTTCTTGAGACTGGACTATTGCGTCTCATCGCGCAACGCCTTCAACAACCGGGTCCTCCGGCTGCTGAACCATCGCCTGTTAATCCGACATGCGATGCTGTTCCCAAACCGTGAAGCCGTCTACTCAATCTCGGAAACTGGAGCTTCAGAATTGGTCAGCAAGGGTGAATGCACGCGTACGGACCATGTCAAGTCCAGCAACGGCCGAAGCCAGCTTAACCACTCCCTGGATTTGAATGAGATCCATCTGGCGCTCAAGCGCACTGGCACCCTGGTCTACTGGACTTCGGAGACTGAGATCCGATCACGCAATGATCTGACCGCCGGCGGATATTCGAAATACTATGACGCGGTCGTGGTAGTTCGTCTCGAGGGACAGGACTGCAAGTTTGCCTTGGAGTACGAGCGGACGCCGAAGGCGGTACGGCACTATGCAGCTGTGAGCGAGAGAATTGAGACGGAAACCTCGATCGCTCAGTTCCTGTACCTTATGCCCAACTACGATCTCCTCTGGTTCGTCGCGGACAAGTTGTTCAACTGCAAGAGGGCGGTTTACTTTGGTCTACTCAGAGACTTCCTCCAGCAGACATTGGCAATGCCTGTGAGAGGAAACGGGTCGCCTGCGTCCGTGACGCTCGCCTCTGTCCTGACGAAGGGAAAGAGGCGCAAAGGAGTGGCACCCTCTTTCCGGGTATTGCCGTGTGATTGCGGTGTCATTGGAGTGTTTTTGAAGGGGCAGGGACAAACGTAAGCATGTTGACACTCAGCGGCTTGCGAGTTGACTATAGCCTCTGAGTCGGTTCGAGCTTCCACAAAACTCCTCCCTACTTCCTGTCTCGCGGCTCCGCTCTAATTCTCCCGCCGAATTCCACTCAAGGGACCGTCGATGGTTTTGAGAGCGAATTGTATTTCAGTGCGACAACCGCGATGTGTACTGGCTCCAACTTGGCCGGATCAACGATCTTGTCGTCTGCAAGATTGTAGATTCCCGTGTTGCCGATGAAATAAAAACTGTCGCCCAGAATTGCGCCGGTCGTCGGATCGCTCACGAGGTCGGTGCGATATTCGAGAGTCTCGCTCGCGGTAACTTTGCGGCCATCTGGCGAAAGCTGCCATCGCATCACGCGATAAGCGCCCGTGCCATACTGGACGCCCAGAAATTCGCCCTTGTTCCAGTACAGGCCGTCAATTCCTGAAAGGGTTTCGTGCGCGCCAGGATCCACATCCTCGGATTCATTAGTGAGCAGATCAACGCGAATGATCCCCAGGATGTCAGCGACGAACAGCAAATTGCCGTCACCGGACAGTGTGATGCCGTTCGGATAAAAAACTGGCCGATAGAGTCTCATGTCCGTGAAGCTGTGCGACGCACGGTCGAAGCGGTATACGTGATGCCCTTCCGTGTCAGTCGTGAAGATCTCTCGACTGCCGTGCAGCACGAAGTCGTTCAAATCGTAAGGCATCGTCCCTGGCGAGGCATATCTCTCGAGAAGCTTGCCCTGCGCGTCGAAGTGCAGAAGCTCCGGACGATGCTTCTCGCCGGCATCTGTTGAAGCCCACACGCTGTGGTCCACCTGTTCCACATGGACTCCTCCGACGGGCATCAAGTCGTACAAGCCCGCCCTAACAAAGTCGGACACGTTGCCATTCAGCGCAAATTTCACGATTTTCCTACCGTGCATACTGCCCATGTAAAAGAGCTGCTTCTCGGTATCCACGGCGAGGCCCTCGGGGAAGAGGTCCTTCGCCGGCACAGTGAACGCGACCCTCGCTTTGTGTACAGGAGGATAGCGTCGGCGCACCTCCTCGAGCACCTGTTGGAATTCGGTGTTTGACGCCAGCGGTCGAAGCGACGGGGATTTGTCAGGTTCAGGATCAAAACCGGCGCCGAGCGCCGCGCACTGTTTCAACAGTTCCAAAGCCTTTTGGAGTTCGCCGAGGCGCGCATATCGCCGCGCCAACAACGAGAGGGCTGCTCCGCGATCGGGAATCCTGGGTAACACATTTTCGACCGCACGAATTTCAGCTCGCATTTTCTCCGCGTCGGCAGGCTGGGCGGAAGCCGCCGCTGACTCTTGCTGCGAACCGGTCGGCGCCGATTTTGGCGCAGCGGAAAAGCCAATGCCGCACCCGATAAGCAAAGAAGCTACCGCGCTCAACGCGCGCATTTCGTCACCTCAGGCCTAAAAGACGGCTCACCCTGAAAGCGGTTAGCAAGATGGGCGCGGGGGGCTCTGCTGGGAGGGGCTGTAGGGACAGAGCGGTAGCGTGGCCACGTTTGATGGTAGGAAAGGTCCATCGCAATTTAGGTATGTACCCAACTGGCTCCGTACAAATCCATCAAAGGACCCGGAATTCAGGAAAGGAAGGAGGAAGAAGCCTATGTTTGGTCACATGAAAGCTCAACCAATCATCAGAGTGACACCGACCACCCTCATAGGAGAGGCGGTCAACGCTCTGATCACAGCAACGGACAAAGCCCAAGCGGTTCGATGGATTGAGTTCCCCGCGGCGGTTCTTCTGTTTGTCGTGGTCCCAGGGGATTCTCAGTCCGGGGCGTTCTACGTCTTTGACCGGAGAAGCAACACTTGGCTCTGGCTTGATTTCGAAGACAACCAATACGGCGGGTACAGCACAAGCGACTTTGACCTGCTGGTACATGAGTACGACTTCCTCAGTCTCGTGGAACGTCCCGCTCTATTGAGAGCCGATGCGGGCTGGCTATTGGAACCGCACAAACCGGCCGAGATGGCGGGCGGAGCTTGCAGATGAGGGGCTTGCGACGGCCGTTTGACAGAAATTCAATCCCGAATTATCTAGCACACAGCACCCAATCGGAAGGTACCGGACAGGAGGTGGATCGTGGAGCGACGAATGGTAGCAACGCACGCTTTAGTGAAAGACTATGTCAATCTGTTCGTCAATCGCCGCGCCTACACGGTCCAGTCCTTCCGGCCTCATCCGGAGAGCGGCCGTCATTATTATTACCGGCCAACGGAACGCGGCTCGGGAGCGGCCCTCCATCTGAACGAGAAAGCCATCTCCGATCACATGGAGGGAAAGATCACGATTGGCCTGTACGCCATTAACCCAGCCAACCAGCGCTGCAAGTGGGTCGCAATCGATGCGGATTACGCCAACGCTATGGAAGATCTGATCAAGCTTCAATATCACCTAAGCGGCGACCACGTGGATTCCGCCCTGGAGATGAGCAAGCGAGGTGGACACCTCTGGATATTCCTGGCAGTACCGCTGCTTGCCAGAAAATGCCGGCTCTATATCCACGAACTGGCCTCGCGGCTGGGCGTTCCGGTCAAGGGCTCAGGTTTGGTCGAAGGAATCGAGATCTTCCCCAAACACGATGTGATCGCAGCGGGAGCATTCGGGAACGCCATCCGTGGTCCGCTGGGAATTCACCGCGGCGCGGGCCGGCGATTCTGGTTTTACGGCGCCGACTACACGCTGGAAGCGCAGATGCACTTTCTCACCCGGCTCCGCAGGGTCACTGAAGATGAACTCGGCCGGTTTACTGCCGGCAAAGAATTGCCGGCCAATATCGTGAGGCCTCGACACGAAGCAGCCGCACTAAGCGACAAGCCGAGGGGAAGTCGGACGAGGTTTTGCATTCTCGACCACGTGGGCAAGACAAGAATCCTGGGAAAGAACCACGTCACTCGATGCCCGTCGTGTGAGAAGGCAGGGCGCGACCGTGGCGGCGACAACCTCGCAATTTTGGTGGCAGATCCCCGGTTCTATCTGTGCTGGGCGGGCTGCACCAAAGAAATGATTCGGGCAGCGGTTGGGGAGCCGATCCCTGTCCGGAGGATTGCATAAATAAAGGAGGAGACGACCGCATGGCTAAAGAGAAGTTTACGGGCACGGTGGGACTGCCCCTGGCAAGACGCGCAGTCAGGACGCTGAGAGATCGCGGCATCTATGCTCACTCTCTAGTCAGCGTGGAACACCAGCAACTGGCGCGACGCTATGTAATACGTGGCCTGGAGTCGGGGGGCTCGGCAGGCGATGCAGGTCGGTATGTGACGTTTGCAGCTGAAGACGGCCAACCGCTCGAGTATCTGCATCCGGTCGAGCCGATCGGAGTGAATGGCCTGCACGCAGTCGTCATATCTACTGCCATCCTGCGCGCGGACATGCTTCGGAAAGGCCGAACGTACGAACTCTTGATCACGCGGCACTCGCTGAATTCGGTGGCGGACGGACAGAGGCCGCAACTGGAGACCGCGATTCTTTTCCGGGGTATTCATGGGCGTGTGGAACTGGACCTGAGCGGGAAAGATAAGGCCCAAGCCGGCAACGTGGTGCCCACATTCTATTCGCTGGCCGGTGAGGTGATCGCGATTCCTGAAAAGTTCATGGCGCTTGTTCGCGCCACGACAAAAGCTGTCAATTGCAACGGCTGTACTCACACGCACTATTTGCGAAAGCCCCGTCCTGTCGGTCAGCCGAAGCTCAATGAGGCGGCACAGCAAAGCGCTGTCCAGGCTGACACAACGGAGACTTTAGCCAGTCGGTGATAGACGACAAGAGCAACTGGAAACAATCTAAACCCCTGCCGCATTGGAGGATTACGGTGCTTACAAAGACTAAACAAGGGGCATTGGTCGTTTGCCTGTTTCTGTTCCTTTTCGTTGTGATTGGGGGTGGTCTTCACCTCAACCCTGGCGGAGCGTTCCTCGCGGCTGCGACCGGTACGCCATTGGTAATCCATGCCTTCAATCGACGGTGGGCAGGAAGGGGAGCCGAACACAATCCGACCCTCTCATCAAGAAGTCCTGGTTCCGTGCGCAGCGTTGGCGAGGCGGATGTCGGACATCCGCGTGCCTCCGAGACTGAGAGCTTCGTCCGACAGTGAACCATTCAGATGGATCTGCATCGGGAATACATGGCTGAAGGTCCGCAGTTGCCAGTTGGAGCGTGGATCTATGTGATGCCATCCCTATCCGATCTGGCTTTCTTGACACCAATTCTTGTGCTGTTCTGGTGCACCACCGGTGTGGGCTGGCTGCTCACCGATTCCGACACTGGATGGCATATCCGAGCCGGGGAATGGATATTGAAGAACCGGCGAGTCCCCACGACAGATCTCTTCTCGTTCACCAAGGCCGGCCAGCCCTGGTTTGCTTGGGAGTGGCTATCAGACGTTCTGATGGCGGTAGTCCACGGACATTCCGGTTTGGCCGGAATTGTTTTGGTAAGCCTGCTGGTCGTGGGGGCTACGTCGGTCTGCGTTTACAGGAACACACTGGACGAATCTGGGCGCCGGGTGGTCGCTATCGCGCTGACCGGCCTCGCGATGGCGGCGAGCACCATACACTGGCTCGCGCGACCACACCTCGTGACTCCGCTCTTCGCCGTGGTGTTCTGCTGGGTGCTCAGCCGGGTAGAGAGAAGAGCAAACAACGAAGGACTCCTCTCGGTGCTGCCGCCACTTACGATACTTTGGGTGAACCTGCACGGAGGGTTTTTCGTCGGGATCGTCTTGCTGATTACCTATGCAATTGGAGCGGCAGTCGGAGAACTGGTCCAAGGGACGAGACGGAATGCATGGGTTCGAGCGCGAAAGTATTTATTCACGGCCGGGGCGTGTGCCATTACAAGCCTCCTCAACCCCTATGGATATCGCTTGCATGTCCACGTTGCCCAATATCTAGGGGCATCGTTCTATTTGCAGCGTATCAGTGAGTTTCAATCCATCGACTTTCATTCGTTCACTGCGGCGTATTTCGAAACGCTGCTTGCGCTTGCGATCATGGCGGCAGGCTGGCACTTGATCGCGGGAAGATGGGTTCATGTGCTACTGCTGCTGAGCTGGTCGCACTTAGCATTGTTCTCGGTACGAAACATTCCGATCTTCGCAGTTGTCTCAGCGCCCGGCATCGGTCTGGCCATGCGTGAATGGTTGGAATACATGGGCTCATGTCACTCTCTGCGTTGGCCGGGGAAGATCGGCACGAGTCTCGCTGAGTTGGAAACCGGACTACGAATTATCACGAACAGTCACGGTCGAAAGCACTGGCATTTAGCGCCCTGCCTGACTGTGCTCGCTGCGGCGTTGCTTCTCTCCCATCCCGGCCGCGTGAGAGCCTTGCACGCTGAGTTTGACCGGAGTCGTTTCCCAGCTGATGCGGCGACTTTTCTCTCTCTGAAGGAGTCGGTGCCGTTTATCCGCTTGTACTCAAGCTGGCAGTGGGGTGGGTATCTAATCTACCGCCTTTGGCCCTCTGTTCGGGTCTTCGACGACGGTCGAACGGATTTCTATGGTCCTGCATTCGTGGAAGACGGATTGCGAGCGTGGAATGCATGTCCGGATTGGGACGCGATCCTGGCACGGGATCGAGTGAACGCAGCGCTGCTTCCCATTGATTCCGCGCTGGCAACAGTGTTGCGAGAGCGATCGGACTGGAAGCTCGTTTATCACGATCGCGTTGCCCTGCTGTTTGTGAAGACTGAAAACGGCAGGTGAAGGCCACGCGCTATGGGAGCGCTAAATCCAGCGGCCTCCAGTTGGCGAGGGTGCTTATGTCAGAAGCAAAGGAAATTGCGAATGTCAGTAAGAGCGGAGAGAGTTCGCTGAGCCCCAGCAGCGAAAGCAGTGATAGCGGGTCGGGAGACCCAAGAGAAACACGATCCGTGCGGCGACATCTGCCGGACGAGCGCCATAGCTTGACCCATCACTTCTCTGTGGGCGGGCAGGAGGGCTACGTCACCGTCGGTTTGTATGAGGACGGCCTGCCGGGTGAACTGTTTATCAGAATGGCCAAGGAAGGATCGACAGTTTCGGGGCTCATGGATTCGTTCGCGACAGCAGTGTCTCTGGCGCTGCAATACGGCGTCCCGTTGCGGGTCTTGTGCGACAAGTTCAGCCACACACGCTTTGAGCCAAGCGGATGGTCGGGGAATCCGAAGATTGGCTATGCAAAATCGCTCATGGACTATTTATTCCGATGGCTCGAACTCCGATTTCTAAAGGGCGAACAAGGAATCCTGTTTGAGCTACAGAGTCCGAGCCAACCGCAGCGTGAGACTGGCAGCGTGGTGAAAGCACTTGGTCAGGTCGTGGGGCTGGGAGACGCGCCTACATGCCAGTTCTGCGGCTCGTTGATGGTGAGAAACGGTACCTGTTATCGCTGCATGGAATGTGGCAGCACGAGTGGATGTTCATAAGAAAGCAACTGGAGTATGACATGGCGAAAAGCGTGAACAAGGTAATTTTGGTGGGAAACGTGGGCCAGGATCCTGAGGTCAAGTACACAGCCAGTGGAGTTCCTGTGGCTAAAGTCAGTCTCGCCACGAACGAACGATTCAAGGACAGGAACGAGCAATGGCAGGACAGAACAGAATGGCACAGCGTCGTGGCTTGGCAGCGTTTAGCGGAGATCGTGGGAGAGTACGTCCGCAAGGGATCGAAGCTCTACGTTGAAGGCAAGCTGCAAACATCGACCTGGGAAGACCGGCAGAATGGCGAAAGGAAATATCGAACGGAGATTGTGGCGCGGGACATTGTCCTGCTCGGTTCGCGGGACAATGGGCAGAAGGCCGGCGGAGAAATTCCCAGCGAACAATGCGGCCCGCAGCCCACCCCCGCGATAGCTGACGACGACATTCCCTTCTAAGACAGAAGAGATCTGTGGAAACCTCTCCATCTTGGTAGAGCCACAGACAGGGACGGGCGCACACCGCTCCCTACTCACCCCCATCCCCGCGGTTGGGTGCCCGTCCCGGCGCGTTTTGATCGTACGTTTCAAAGTTTCAAACCAACAAGAAGTAAGGAGGGATGAAGACATGTTTGTCGAACTCATGCCATTGCTCAAAGAACGGACGCTGCTGATCACAGTCGCGAGAGTTGACGAAAAAGTGAGGGTGAACGTGATTCCCGCGAAAGTGAAGGAAGGCGAGGACCACGCTCTCACGACTCCCGTGAGCGTTACTGGGTCAGCCGAGGAGTTGGATTCAGAATTAGGCGGACATCTAGCCAGCTATGTCGACGCTCACCTAGCGCTCGGCAACAGCTTGGCCGAAGCTAAGGCGGAAATGGACGCGGCTGCCAAAGCAGCACGCCAGAAGGTGAAGACAACGCAACAGGCCTCGAAAGCCAATCCGGCCGTCGCGAAGAAGGACGAGTCACCAGAGCCGCCAGCGCCCACAGCCGATACGACACCGAGTCTGTTCGCCGCGCAGCAAAACGCCGAACCAACAACGCAGGCGGCCGGAGAAGTAGAGGGAGAAGCTACATCATGATCGACGCAAAAGTGCTGTTTCGCAGCTTTACGTATAACGGCGTGAAACTTCCGGACCCAGATCCGAGGATGACGCCGGAAGAAGTGAAAATCATCTACAGCCACCAATATCCGGAACTGGCCACGGCCGCAATCACGGGGCCAGAGGCTACGGGGGAACATCTGCAGTACAGCTTTGTTCGTGCAATCGGGACCAAGGGATAAACCGTAACGCGAGGTCAGGTCGCAACAGGACCGCGATAAGAACCACCATCAACTCGCGGAATCCACCAGAGAACATAACAAGCCGCCGTCTCGGCGGAACCGATTAAGGCTGCGGACGGCGGCCTGACCCCCTCAAAACCGAGACCTGGTCCGTGGCGTTTGGCGCGGCGTGACGGCCGGTGGGCGGTAACCAGTCTCGCGTTCGCCATCGAGCATACCCCAAATGAACCGGGATGCAAAGCTGCACAAGAAACGGCGATCCGATCTGAGAGATACGAACATGACAGCTCGAAACCTGCGAAGGAATTGTTCCAGCGACAAACAGAAAGAGACGGTCCTACGGGAGCTTCGGAGACTAGCAGCAGACCGAATTTCGCACCGTCAGACGGTGCTCCGGAGGTTCTTCGAATGTCAGGAACTGCAAATGTCCTCAGCACTGTTGGCACGGGCGGTCGAGCAATGCTCCCGCTGGCACGCTGGGAAACGCCTCGTGCCACCTGGAGGGTCCCTACCGCCGACCAGTTGATCGCCCCGCCATGTGAAGTTGTATTGCCAACCTTGGAGAAGGTTCCGACTGAACAGCGTTTCTCGGCGGATGACCGCGAGGTAATCGCATTGGCCGAGATCTTGGTGAAGTCCGATCTCGCGGCCGTGGAGGACTGGGAGAGCGGAAGAGACGCGATCAAATACTTGTTGCTGACCCTTCGGCGATTGATCCGCAACCGTGGCGGGGCGTCAATCGAGCGCCGCTTCGATCTGGATCTTACTCTCAGCGACAGGTTGGTCGACTATTCGGATGAACGAGGACGGGAGGGTACGCTCTACCTGATCGTCGATCCAGATAGCGCGGCATTCGTGCTCCTGAACCCAACCATTGAACTGCTTGGGCGCGTACATCCGCGTCTGCCGGCGACTTTCTTGAGGCACTTTGTCGGATCCCTCAACCGCTGGATGCGGGTCTACGATTACCACGACGCCCAAGAGCGAGTCGACATGCTGCGCGAATGGTATGAGGGCGAAGAGAATCCGGAGCAGTACGAAGTGCCAGACATTGCAGGATGTACTCCGAAGTGCCTGGAAGAACAGCCCCTCGGTCTCCGCGGTCTGAAGGAACTAAGCCATAAGATCCGCAACCAGCAAGTGAAAGTACTGGTCAGAGGTCTGCTGGAGTTGTGTTGGGTCTCGAAGCAGGGCAAGCGGCCGGAATTCACTGAGGAGATGGGAGAGCAGCTGATGGACTCGAATCCACCACTGCCATGTCTGCTCGCCGCCTTCTCATCCGGCGATGCAGTGGTCGGGTGCTTTGACGATGAGGCGCAGACCACGATGGAAACGATACCTCAACCCAACCTCATTATTCCCCTCGAGCTTTCAGATCCCGTCGGCATTCGCCAGGGGTTCCGCACGCTGGGCGTGGTCTGCGACACACTCGCTGCTGCCAGCCGGCTGATTGACTTGATGCCGGGCAATGACGATGGCGTGATCGCCCGTGAGGAGCAGTTATGAACGTGCACCTGCGGGTCGGTGACAACCGAATCTTCAGTCTGAAGCGAGCTGTGCTCCTTTATCAGGAAGGCAGCAGGACCTTTGCCACGTTGCACGAGGTAAAGTGCCGGCAGAATGAGGCGCCCTATTTGTGCGCCGGGCAGTCCGTTACCACGGGCTTTCTTGAGACGCTCGCCAAAGGCTTGGGGTCAAGCATGGCAGCGGAGGTTTTACCAGAACATGTGCTGGCACGAACCCCTGAGGTGATCGCATGGTGGAGCCGGGCGCAACTGCGGCTGATGTTCTTCGGCGACGGAAATGCCGAAGCGAAAAAGCTGAATGGCAAGATGTATCCCCACCCTCCCCTGGTGTTCATGATCCAAGGGCGTGAGCTGTTCGTATGCGCACTCGCAGAAAACTGCCGACCAAAGGCCGATACACACCTGAAAAACGCTCCGTACTGGAACACCGACTCGGCCGGCCGAGTCTGTCTGGGCAGTATGCGAGTTCCGGGGGAGATAAGCGTCGCTTCCCTGCCGGGCTGGGAGAACGCGTATTTCGCCAGCGAATTTACTCATCCCAGTGGCGCAGTCCGACTGACAACGCATTCCGGCGGGTTCTTAGGTCTGTGGTCAACCCTTGCTGGACGGAAACATTTTCCTGTGAAGTTTCTGGCCGACAGCAAACAAACTCTTCAGGAATTAATCGAGAGAAAAGGTGAAGGATGAAGCCATGGAGACTCACCAGATTCATCCTGGTTTACTGAAGCACAAAGTGCGCGTGCTGGTCGTCGGTTGCGGGGGCAACGGAAGCGCGATCGCAGCCGGGTTGCCGTACCTGCATCAGGCATTGCTGGCCTACGGACATCCGGAAGGGATCCAAGTCACGTTGCTCGACCCGGAGGTCATCTCTGCGACGAACTGCGTACGCCAGCCGTTCAGTCAATCTGAGATCGGTCTCTATAAATCTGTGGTTCTCGCCAACCGGCTGAATCTGTTCTGGGGTCTGGACTGGCAGGGAGTTCCTGAACGGTTGGATCCGAAACGCAGGCTCGATGGCGTAGACATCGTGATCGGCTGTGTCGACACGCGGAAGGCACGAGCCGCAATCGCAAAGTGCGCAGAGGATTGGAGTGAAGTCGATTACTGGCTGGACCTCGGCAACAATGCGGACAGCGGTCAATTTGTGCTGGGAGAACCACTGAATCGAAGGAACCGGCGGCACAGGCTGCGGCTACGGACGGTCTCAGAGCTTTTCCCCGAGGTTATCCAGGGCGAACTGGACAGAGATGGCCTGCCAAGCTGTAGCGCGGCGGAAGCCCTCGACCGGCAGGAGCCGTTCGTTAATCCGACGCTGGCCCATCACGCGCTTGCTCTGCTCGCGCGGCTGTTTCGCTACGGGACAATCTCCTATCACGGGGGATTCGTCACTCTGTCCTCGTTATCTTGCGTTCAGGCATTACGTGTTGATCCCAAGCATTGGCAACGGTTCCGCAACAGAGGCCGGCTCTCAAAGAACCTTTGAAACCAACGCCCGTGCTGGAAAAGCCTTTGCCTCAGGGGGATAAGGACGGAAGGCTCCCCATTTCGGTCTGGCCTTGCCAGCCGAATAAGTAAGGGGTAGTATACTAGTAAGGATCGACTGGAAAGTAAGGACATAACGATGCTACATTCTACAGTGACGAGTAAGGGACAAACGACCATTCCCGAGAAAATTCGAAAGGCCTTGCGAATCAAACCGGGCGACAAGCTGGAATACGAAGTGGAGGGAGACCGAGCTACCATTCGTGTGCATCCCGGCATTCGGTCGCTCAAGGGCGCGCTCGCCAGCAACAAGGGAAAGGGGATGTCTTTCGCTGAAATCCGCGAGGCTGCGGCCGAGGCAGCGCGTCATGAGGGTACCCGGTGAACAAGCAAAGACTTGTCGACACCAATGTGATTGTCCGCTATCTGGTCCAGGACCACGACAAACATGCACGAGCAGCTGGCAAGCTGTTCGATGCCTGCGATCGGGGCGACGTGGTCGTCGTGGTACTGCCTGTCGTTCTGGCAGAGTGTGTGTTTGTGCTTGAGTCTTTCTACGGGCACCCACGCGCGGCTATCGCCTCCGCCCTCGGAGGCTTGATCTCCAGTCCTGGCGTCGAGATCGGTGAGGTAACGGTCCACCTGGACGCTCTGAACCGCTATAAGGGAACGAAGGCTCACTTTGTCGACTGTCTGATCGCCGCCACCGCGGTGGCTAAGAACGTACCAGTGTCGACCTTTGATCAGGACTTTCGAAAGTTTGGCGACGTGCGCGTGGAAACCGAATAATTGCAAGCGAATCGCTACTCCGGTTCTTCGTTGTGGATTGAAGCGATCGAAGAAGAACGATCGCGATAGCTGCCGACCTCGCCTCCCTGCCTGACCTAAACTATCCAAACTTAAAAGACGTTGCATATTGATTCCCCAGACACTGGCAACGCCTCCGCAAGAAGGTCCGGTGTGGCCGAGCACTGCACCTAGTGCGGTTGCACTCGCGGAAGGACCTCCTCGAACAGATCAAACCTGAGCAGCTTCAATACTCCCAATCGGAAGGATCAAGCGATGGAAAACACTCAGCAAAACAATAACCAAGCCCTTGAGCCAGGACAAGCTGCGGCCAAAGCCGCTCTCCTGGCGGAATGCGACAGACTGGCCGCTGCGGGGGTTGCGTTTGTGGCGGTGCACTTCGACGGCTACGGCGACGATGGCACGACTGAAGAAGTGAAGTGCTATGACGCCGAATCGTATGCGTGGGGCGAGCACGAGCCTGTCAAGCACGATGCTTCGCACCTGCAGGAACACTTCGAAGCTCTTGTGCCTTTCGGATATGAGAACGATTGCGGCGGTTTCGGGGATGTGGTGCTGGATGTGAGTGCCCGCACGCTTACGGTTGAGCGCAATGATCGCTTTGAGGATTACACGACCACCACGTACGAGGTGTAGCTCTATGGCCCACCCACTCAAACACGCGCAGAGCAGCGCGAGGAAATTCGGCGGAAGAACAGAAGACTATCTCCCGATTCATAACTGGTTCGATGAATCGAAAGCGTTCCTCGCAGACTTCCGTCACCGGGCCTTACGTCACCATGCCGAGGGAATCTTCCTGGCGGAGAAACTGTTTGGTGTTGCCATCGTGAATAGCGATGGCAAGCAGGTTCCGGTCCGCTATGTAGGAGAGCAGCACGTCAAAGAAGACCTCGGCCGAATTCCCGCGGCACAAGATTGGCTCTTGCAGATCAAGCCGCAACGTTGGATGTACGGCCAGCGCCTAGATAAAGAAACAACGTCAACCAAGGAGGAGCCCGAATGAGCGCCCCAAACGGCCATGCACAGGAAGATCATGCACCCGTATCCGGCTCGCCGCCTGCGATGCTGGCATCCGGAGTTCTTCAAGTCCCCGCCGAACGGATCAAAGAGTTGGTGGCGGCATTGGAAGTGCCGTTTGATCCCTCGAAAATCGAATGGCGGGTGATGAACACAACGAAGAACCAGCAGTCGCCACGCGGCCAGGTTGTTCCGTATGCCGATCAGCGGGCTTATACCGATCGCTTAAACGCGCTGCTTACGCCGGCAGGTTGGACGCGGAAATACACCATTCATACCAGCGCAAACTTTGAACGAAGTAAAGACCAGAAGATTGCTGCGAAGGTGCTGGTCACGTGCGAGCTGACGATTTTCGGCTTGGGTTCGCATTCGGCCACAGGAGAAGAATGGGCTGATGATGATAATTCGTGTACGGCAGCGGAAGCACAGGCTTTCAAGCGGAGTTGTGCCTGTTTTGGACTCGGCCGGTATCTTTATTACTTCACTGGGACCTGGGTTGACCTGGACGACCGCAAGCGGCCGAAGTCAGTTCCGCAATTGACCGGGTGGGCCACACCCGCAGGTTGGCAAGAAGGCCTTCGGCCCAGTTGCGCGCGTGAGCAGAAGCCATCAGAACGAACAATTGCCGGAAATGGCGGCAATAGCCGGCACAACGGCGTTGCGAGTGCTCGCCGGAACGGCATCCTCGACGAGATTGAACAGATGGAACAGGTGGTGGGGAAACGCATGTATCGCGGCTTATTGAGAAGCGTGGCGAGGGTGTGGAATCCCAAAGACATTCAAGACCAAGCCATCCAAGAAAAAGTGCTGGCACACATGCAGGCGGCCGAACGAGGACTACGCCGGGCCGAAGCCGGGCGAGAGAGGGCTGGTCTGGCGGCTTTTGCCGGAGTTCTAGGGTCTTTGAGATTGAGTTCACTTGGCCAGGTGGACAATCTCAACACACTCCGGGAGATCGTGGTAGCACTCGAAGCGGCAGCGCAAAGACGTAAGTAATGACTTGTAATCGCGTTGAACGCGATCTAACGGGCGACGCCGCCGAGTCACCCGTCAGCGAGCACCGAGCCGCGTTCTCGTTCGGAGTTCCCAACTAATGGGATGGTCCGCCGCCCTTTACCCAGCCAGCAGCTGGGATATAAGGATGGACGGAGGAGGCGTCCCATGGAGCTACACACGATCGGCATTGATCTTGGTAAGACAGTTTTTCATCTAGTGGGGATTAACCTGCGCGGCGAGGTGGTGGTGCGCAAGAAGTTTTCGCGCAAGCAACTGCTGCATTTCACCTCGAACCTGCAGGTCGAATTGATTGGCATGGAAGCCTGCGGAGGGGCCCATTTTCTAGGGCGGGCTCTGCGAGAGCAGGGTCATGAGGTACGGCTGATGCCGGCTCAGTATGTGAAGCCGTACGTGAAGACGAACAAGAGCGACTACATTGACGCCGAGGCGATCGCGGAGGCAGTCGGGCGGCCGAAGATGCGCTTCGTACCGATCAAGAGCGATGACCAACTAGATCTACAGTCCCTGCATCGGGTACGGGAGCGTTGGGTGATGCGTCGCACCGCGGTTATCAACCAAATTCGTGGCTTGCTGCTCGAACGTGGAATCACTTTGCGCAAGGGACGATGTCATGTCGATGCGGCATTGCCCGGGATCCTGGAAGACGCCAGCGCCAAGCTCTCGGGCGCATTGCGCGTCCTGCTGGCACAACTGAAGCTGGAGCTCGATCACTTGCAAATGCGGATCGACGAGGCCGATACGGTGATCAAAAAGACGGCTGGAGAGAACGAAGCCTGCCGACGACTGGTGGCGATCCCTGGCATCGGACCGATTACGGCGACCGCAATCATCGCCGCGATCGGCAATGGAGCAGCTTTTAAAAAGGGACGAGAGTTCTCAGCCTGGCTCGGCATCGTCCCGGGCGAATATACCACCGGTGGCAAGCAAAAGCTGCTAGGGATTAGCAAACGCGGGAACTCTTACTTGCGAAGACTCTTCGTGCACGGGGCTCGCGCCGTCCTGCAACAGAGCGCGAAGCAATCTTCCGGTCTGAGTTCGTGGCTGGCCCAACTCACAACCCGCACCCACCGTAACGTGGCCGCGGTGGCCCTAGCCAATAAGTTGGCGCGCATGGCTTGGGCTGTGCTCGCCAAGAATGAACCCTATCGGCCACCGATCTTGGTCGGTACAACGACAGCGTGACTGGCCCGCAGATGACGCCTGGCTGAGGCCAGGCTTGGAAATCGCATTCGCGATTCCCACATCCACAGACCAGCGGCTACTACGGAGTTGATGATTTCTGCCAGGTCTGCTGGCGAACTATGAGATGACACAACGGTCGAACCCGGCGCTCTCGAAACCTGTAACCCGGAAAAGCCTTTCCAGGCTGCCTAACTAAATAGGACGAGGACGCAGCGCATTCCATCCTGGCCAGGAGCCTTGTGCTCCAATAAAGGCCGAATACATTTGCGCAGACCAACCTGTCAACCCTCATTTTTCGCTTGCGACAAAGCGGCGGACCATACATTCCGGATTGCCGATCATCCGTCCACAATCCTCAGTTCGCACTATGGATATGCCTAGCGATTGTGATGTACCTTGAAAATCGGTTTGTGGATGCGCGATCTACTATCGCGGCGCTCGAATAATGCGCATTCATTGACGGAGATCTGAAGCGCAGCCTAACATTGCCGCAAGGAGAGCCTCGTGATTGGTCAAGTTCTCGGTCATTGCCGCGTTGTGGCGAAGATTGGGGAAGGAGGAATGGGGGTTGTCTATCGCGCTTACGACGAGGTGTTGCACCGTGACGTGGCCTTGAAAGTCGTCAAGAAGGATGCTCATCTCGACACATCGTCGAGCGAGCGTCTATTGCACGAGGCACGTGCCTCCTCCTCTCTCTCTCATCCCAATATCTGCACCATCCACGAAGTTGGTGAGAATGAGGGCGAGCTCTTCATTGTGATGGAACTGGTCGAGGGCAAGTCTCTGCGTGCGATGTGCGCAGATGCGGGGCTGCCGCCAGAGTCAGTCCTGCGGTATGGCGTTCAGATTGCCAGCGAACTCGGGCGCGCCCATGACCGGGGCATCATTCATCGCGATCTGAAGACGGCAAATATCGTCGTTACTGCTGACGGTCTGGTCAAAGTGCTCGATTTCGGTTTGGCCAAACAGGTAGGCAGCAGCATATTCGATGCCACCACCCGATCCTTTGCGTCGATCCAGGACGCGTCCAGCATGAGCGGCACCTTGCCCTATATGGCACCAGAGATCCTGCGAGGCGAGGCGGCCGACTATCGCAGCGATCTGTGGGCGCTGGGAGTTGTCCTGTATGAAGCGGCCTCCGGACGCTTACCATTTGAGGGACGCACGGGTTTTGAGGTCAGCTCGGCTATCATGCGGGAGGTCCCGAAGCCTCTTGGCCCGCCGATTCCTCCTGGCCTCTGGGCCATCGTTCAACGTTGCCTGGCTAAGGAACCGATACAGCGCTATCAACGCGCCAGTGAAGTTCAGGCAGCTCTGGAAGCGGTTCAGTCGGCGGGAATCGTTTCCACCGGTCCCGGCCCCGATCTGAACGCACCCAAGACTACGATCTTGCACAGTGTGCGGCACGCTCATGTCAGGAACGGAGACTTTCTTTTGTTGGTGGGAACAACGAAAGGAGCGTTTATCCTTCGTTCCAATGCGCAGCGCAGCCGTTGGGAGGTCGGGGGGCCTTATTTCCACGGGCACAGTGTTTACGCTATGGCCTACGACAACCGCGGAGACCAACACCGCATATGGGCTTCGACGGCGAGTTATTGGGGAACCCTCCTGCGATCAAGCGACGACTTCGGAAAGAGCTGGACCAATCCCCAACAGGCCCCGATTAGATTTCCCTCCGATGCCGGCGTTTCCCTGAAGAACATCTGGCAGATAGCGCTCGGCCGGCCCGAGGAACCCAACGTGCTCTTTTGTGGTGTAGAACCGGCCGCTCTCTTCGAAACCCGCGACGCAGGCGAAACCTGGTCGCTAGTGCAAGGGCTGTTCGATCATCCGCATCGTCCCCGCTGGATGCCGGGAAACGGCGGATTGGCTTTGCATACCATTGTGCTCGACCCCCGCGACAACCAGCGTATGTATGTGGCAATCTCGGCCGGCGGCGTTTACCGGACCAACGATGGCGGACTTAGCTGGACACCGCAAAACCAAGGCATCCGCGCTATGACGATGCCCGAAAAATATCCCGTGTTCGGGCAGTGTGTGCATAAAATTGCCATGCATCCCGCCCGTCCGGAGAGACTCTTTTTGCAGAGTCATTGGGGATTGTACCGCTCGGATAACTGTGCCGAGAACTGGCACGACATTGCCAACGGGGTGCCCTCGGATTTTGGCTTCGCCATGATTACGCACCCCAGAAATCCAGACTGCGTGTATATCGTTCCAGTCGAGTCTGACGAGTTTCGTTGCGCGTGCGACGGACGGCTGAGAGTTTATCGAACCCGCAACGCCGGCTCCTCGTGGGAACCTCTTTCGCGCGGCCTGCCACAAAAACGCGCTTACGAGACTGTTCTGCGCGATGCCATGACGGCGGACTCATTCGACCCGATGGGAACTTATTTCGGAACACGAAGCGGACAGCTGTTTGGCTCGTGCGATGAAGGCAGGACGTGGCAAAAGATACTGGAGGGGTTGCCGTCAATCGTCTGTGTACGGAATGCAGTCGTTGGGGATGCTTCTGGCGGTCTTCGGCCGACAGTGCCTAAGGTAGCCGCACCTTCACGGGAAACAAAATCTCTGTCGAAAAGCAAAACGCGTCGACTGAAGCGGTGATTTATGCCGGTCACTTTTCACATTCCGGGGGCATTGCGAGAATTTACCGCTGGACACAGTAGAGTCCAGATCGAGCACTCACCCAAGACTTTGGCTCAGGCGTTGTCGGCACTCTGGACAGTCTATCCGGGCGTTCGGGATCGCATCGCAACGGAGCAAGGGCACGTGCGGGAGCACATCAATATTTTCATCGGTGACGAAAACGTCCGGTATACGGGCGGACTCGCGAGCTCCGTCCCCGACGGATCAGAGATTTCCATTGTTCCCGCCGTTAGTGGTGGCTGAAAGAATTCCTGTCATGAGCAAGTATCATCGGTTTATGCCTGCGGGTCCGACACTCCGGTCGGATGACGGGCAAACCTTCCGTAATCCAGTAACGGAAGGTTTGCCAATTATTCGGCAGCCAATAGCCGTTGGTTTATGAGTCAATCCACTGACTGAGTGCTAGGCTGCAACGGTGGGTTCGTTTGTCAACCTGGATTCTTGGGATGTTGCCGGGCGGTCTTTCGAATAAAACCCTGGGCAAGCTCAATCAACTTTGTAAACGCGGCCGGATTGCGCCCCCAAGATAGCGCGTTTGTAGGCTTGTGCAACTTTCCATCCTTCGACCGGAATCACGCCGTGAAAGAACGAACCCATACTAGGTACAGATTCTTCCAGGATCGTGGGATTCACCAAATTGATACGCAATCCCTTGGGAAGTTCGATGGCGGTAGCCCGAACAAAACCTTCCAATGCCCCCGAGACGGTTGAAGCCGCGACACCGGCGAAGATCGGTTCGTCATTAAGAACGCCCGAAACCAAAGTGAATGATCCATTTTCTTGGATGAACGGGATCGCCTCCTGAACCAGGCTGATCTGACCCATGAGCTTGCTTCCCAACGAGAACTGCCATTTTTCAGCGGTGAGTTCCGAAAGCGGAGCAAATGCGACTTCACCTGCTGCAATGGCCACGGCATCAAACGAGCCGACGGCTTGATAAAGCTTCCTGACACTTTCGCGGTTCTCGATCTCGACTCGGAAATCGCATGATTTGCGTCCGACCTTGACGATCTCATGGCCAGCACCCGCGAATGCCTTTTGAACCAGTTCGCCGATCTTTCCGTTTGCGCCAATCAAAATAATTTTCATAAAGACTCCATTCTGCCCGCTTAGGGCTTGTTGGTCATTCGATCGCTTCGCTACCCCGATCATGTGTCAGTTGACTAACTAAGTTCGATGCGCAGTCTAATGAGGCCCCTTCAGGCTTCGCCGTGTGGGCCTGCGGTTTCAGGCCGCCTGGCGTCTAACAAGCTTTGAATTAATCGTGTGTGCCGAGCATGCGATCGACCGATCGGCTCATTTGTTTCAAAATAAATCCTGGCGCCACGCGACTCATCATTTTGAGCTGATTCGCCTGACCTGGACGAATTTCAAATCGATCGGTTTGCATTCCTTTGACGGCGACTCTAACCATGTCTTCCACCTTCATGATAGAAACGCCTTTCATGTCTTCAGAATTAAAGGCACCCAAGAGTTCGGTTTGTGTCGCCGGCGGTACTAGCTCAAATACCTTCACTTTGGTGTTTTTCAATTGCACACGAAGAGACTCGGTGAATGAATGCAGACCGGCCTTGGTGGCGCAATAAACCGGTGAAATGGGCAATGGAACAAATGCCAATCCCGATGAAACGTTCATGATTGCGGCCTCTGATTTTGTTTTTAAATGCGGCAAGAATTGTTTCACCATGCGAATCGGCCCGCTCAAATTGATTTCAATCTCGCGAGTGATGTCTTCGAGGCTTCCAGCTTTGTTGTGAACATTGATCTCACGCATGATGCCGGCGTTGTTGATCAAAATGTTGAGCTCAGGAAATTGTTTGATGACCTGTTCGCAAAGAGTGGCGATCGCTTTCGGATCGGAAACGTCGCTTCGAAAGGTGTGAAGTTTTGGAAAGGCCGCTTTCGCACGGTCCATCTTAGCTTGATCGCGGCCCGTGATAAGAATCGTGTTACCAAGTGCAGTGAGTTGTTTGGTGAGTTCGTAACCGATGCCGCTGCCACCGCCGGTGATCAAAATCGTATTGCTCGTGAGTTTCATAATTGAATACTCCGCATCAAAGACGCCCAACTTCCGAGCACTTCGGACACTATTGAATGGATAGCCGGATAGTAGAAATAGCCGCGTGCTCCCGACCCGTACACGGTTTCCCAGCTGACCTCGGAAAGGGGAGGGCCGGTCGCGAGCCGCTCGACCAGGTGGGGATTGGCAATGTAGGGTAGTCGAGCGCGACCTTTCCCTGTAGCTTCCTCATAGTGAAGTGCCGATCTTCCCTGGTTGCTCGATGGTTGCCTGTCACAAGGTCCCGATCCAGTCTTTAAGCCTCTTTGCCTCCATCACTACCACCTCGCGGTCGTTGGTGCCGAGCGCAACAGCCGCCATGCCCTGAAAGGCGGAGAACAAATGGACCGCGAGTTCTCGTGAATCCTTTTCATGGCCAACGGCCCGGAACTGCTCCTCAAGCCAACGCATGGGCTCATTGAAGAGTGCCGCGGATCTCTTCGCGAGAGCGCCGCCCTCCCTGTGCAACTCCGTGCACAGTCCGCCAAGAGCGCATCCTCCGCGCGCAAGTTGCTCCCGGTTCGCTCGGACGCTACCCACGAAAGCTAACAGCCGCTCCTTCGGAGAACTCAAGCGGTCCCACTCCGCCCGGTCTGCGCGAAACTCCTCGAGGCGCCGCGCCACCACGGCTTCGGCGAGTTCTTCCTTGGTTTTGAAGTAGTAGTAGACATTGCCTACCGGCACGCGAGCCGCCTTGGCGATGTCCGCCAGACTCGTCTCTCGGAAACCGCGCCCATACGCCAGCTTCGTCGCAGTCTCAATCAGTCGCGTTCGCTTGTCCGGTTGTGCCGTTCGCATATTCTCCGACTCGGAGGGTTTAGTTATCTAACTAACTCACACCATAAACCCGATGCGCCGGTGCTGTCAACCCCCGCGACACGACAATTTTCTGGGCGCTGGTGGATGGTGGACCAATCAAAAGGCGTGGGTTTGAATGTGAGTTACCTAGCCAAGAATTCTACTCGTCGAGGGATTCGATTACGAATTTCAGGCCAAAGCACTAGGAAAGGAGGATCGGCCAATGGTCGAACATAATCCTCCACCTCACGCCGATCGTGTTCCACTGATACCCCTGCCCACTGCGCTCTATGTCTCCGACGGACTCGTTTTTGAGCTCTATGACGGAGGGCTACCCTACCGCCGTTTTTCGATCCGTTGGGAGAGGCTCGTTCCAACGAAGGAGAGTGAGCCGGAGGCAGCCTCTGAATCTCCGCGAACGGTGTCAGGCATACACAAAGAGTAGTGCCGGCGCGAGCTCCCGCTCAATCAACGCCCACCTAGCTCCGACTTCAACCCGATCGTCAATTCATTAGAAATGAGGATGGCCATGAGAATTCGTGTGACCACCAGGGCCGACTTGTACGAAAAACGGAAACAAGAACACATCGAGCACGGCTACCGAATCGAAGATGAGCGGCCGATACCTGTGAACGGCCTCTGCTCCTTCATCGCTATTCGGGAGTTGCCCGTCTCCGATACGGTCGACGAACTGGTTGCGCAGGCGATCAACGGAGGACGCGGTTCGCACCGCGATTGGTGAGGTATTCGATGTCGCTCAGAATCCGATTTCGTTTCGATGGCAAATGCAGCCTGCACCCTCGTTATGCCCCCGCGCGCGACGGACAGCCACAGCATTCGAATTGTGAAGGGTGTGAATCTCTGTACGTCATTCATCTTTACACCAAGATCGCGAAGAGAAGGGCTGAGAACGAGAATGGCATCCTGGTCCGAAGTTCGAGCGGTCGCGAAGAACAGCGCGCCATTGATGAGCCCGGCCAGCTTCCAAACACCGAAAACAAGTGATTTAAAACTCCCTGCTTGATCGGTTGCTCTGGTCCGCATGGATCCATTCTGCCTTGCATCCAGATCAGCCAAGCCATGAAACCGGAGGTGAACTATGAACTCCCTACCCACGATTCCGCTTTTTTCCGCAGGCCAAATTGTTGCCACGCCAGGCGCACTCGCTTTATTGGAGCAGGCCAATCAGTCGCCCCTGGAATTCCTCTCCCGGCATCTCCGTGGTGACTGGGGCGATCTCTGCCAGGACGACAAAACTGAAAACGAATTGAGCCTCAAGTATGGGTTCCGTCTGATGAGCAGCTACCCGGTCACCGATACAGAAAGGCTCTGGATCATCACGGAAGCGGACCGCTCAGTGACCACGCTACTGCTGCCGGCCGAGTACTAGCAAGCCAATGCTCGCTTTTCTTCGAGGAGATTTCCCGTGCGGCCCCATGGCAAAACGAAATTAGGCTTTTTCCCCCTTCCCTTAGCTGAAGCCGAGCGCCTCCGAAATTGCCTCACCTTCGCTTACGAGTTTTCAGCACTTGATCCGTGTGGGGGAGATGGCGTGGCGTTCACGCGTTTGCTTCAGGGAACATGCGCCCGTTGTTACGGCATTGAGATCGACGCGAACCGAGTGGAACAGGCCCGGAGTCTTGGCATTGAGGTGTTGCAAGCCGACACGCTCGAAGTGCGCTGCCCAGCCGAAGTGCTGTCGCTGCTCTATCTCAATCCTCCCTACGACTTTGAGACCGGGCAGGCCAACAACCACCGCCTAGAGTTCGTGTTTCTGGAGCATACCTATCGCTGGCTAAAAGCCGGCGCGGTCCTGGTATTGGTGATTCCGCAACCACAACTAAGAGTCTGCGCGAGGATCTTGAGCGAGCACTTTACCGATCTCTCCGTGTACAGGCTGATCGACCCTGCGAGTGTGCAGTACAAGCAGGTTGCTGTCTTCGGCGTCCGGCGTAGGCGCCACCAGCACCTGCGAGACTCCGCACTGCTCGACTCCGTGCGCTGGCTGGAGATGCTTGCTGGCAAGGCCGATCTTGAAACCTTGGGCCAAGCGTCGGCAAGGCGGTACGAGATTCCAGAATCCGGGCCTGTGACGCTCACTCATGTTGGAATTCCACTCGACGAAGTGGAGGACTTGCTGCCAGACTCGGCGGCATACCGTCAGGCCAGCCGCATCCTCCTCCCAAAGCAACGAGATGTTCGCGGCCGGCCACTCACCCCTTTGCATGGTGGCCATGTCGGCCTGCTCTGTACCGCGGGGATGCTCAACGGGGTGTTCGGCGAAGGAGAAGATCGCCACATCGCGCACTGGCGGTCGGTGAAGTTCACCGACCACTGGGAAGAAGAGGAAGAGGACGGAACGAAGATTCTGCACGATCGTGAGCGCTTCTCTCATGAATTGACGCTGGTCTTCGCCAATGGCAAGACCCGGATCCTCACGCACGAAAAGAAGGAGCGGGAATGAAAAATGCACACCTTCGCTTCGGCTGGCTCACCTATATAAAGAGCACGGAGAAAACAACGACGAGCATCAAGCTTCGCCTCGCCCGTTTCATCGGAGAGGTCTTGCCGGATCCTCCCCGACAAGCGAAAGCGCATTTGATTTCCGTGGTTGGCGGAGATACGCAGATCTCGGCGATTAGCGCGGCAATCTCCATGGGAGACCGGTTCATGGTCGAAGGGCCGGATGTCCAGGCAACCCGGGTATGTCTGGAGCGGAACGCGCAGTGTTTCAAAGGATCGCTACAGCTAGCCGGGCGAAAAAAGCCGCTGCGTCACCTCATCGGCATGTCGGAAGAGTTCGCCTCGGGAAACATGTCTGCGGGCTCGGGAAGGACTCTGCTGGCAGGCTCGGACAAGAGATTTGTTTGGGCTTCCATCGCTCACATCTACGGGATTCCGGGAATCCCGGAATGGGCGGACTGGTTTGCGGACGAACTGGATACGCATCATGCGTTGATGCATGCGTTTGGTATCGGATGTGATCCGGTGATTGTCAAAGGCGAGAAGGAGCAGTTTCTCGACTGGCTCAGCTGGGGCGTCGAGAGTGGCGCGATCCGATTTCCGACCCAGACAGGTTCGATCCGCTGGCCGAGGATGAATCTCGAAGACCTCTTCCTGTGGGACAACCAGCGATTTTCCTAATTTCTACTACCCATACCACGTACTCCCGGTTCGGGTACAGTAATCACCTTACGCGGTGCCTTTGAAATTTGCGCTAGAATACCGCCCATTGTGGGCGCGCCAACTTTCAAGACTGGCCAACAGATCCCGGATAGCGGAGTTTACAAAGTCATCCACCAGCAACATCGGCTGCCGCATGAAGTCACCCTTTTGAAGGGTGAGACATTTCCACGCTGCGCCAAATGCGGCGACAGAGTCGAATTCGAACTGGTTCACGCCGCCCCTTATCAGCGAGACGGCACCGCTTTCCAGGTTCAGGTGTATGCCTTGCCGGATTTGGATGATGAGGGGCCGATCAATCCTCTCACCCTTGGCCTTGTCCGTTGACCACATTACAATGGGCTGGATCTGAGGAATGCCGTGGTGAAAGCAGACACTCCCAAGTCCCTGACGATTTTGGTTGTCGATGACAACGAGAGCGTTCGAAAGAAGATTTGCGAACGCCTAACGAGTCACGCGGGATTTGAAGTCATATGCGAGGCGGCGAACGGGTTGGAGGGCGTCCGCAATGCTGAAGAACTTCAACCAGACATTGTTGTGCTCGACATCAGCATGCCCACCTTCGGTGGCATCGAGGCCGCTGCCCGGATCCGTCGGGTTGCTCCGAAGTCTCGTATCGTCTTTCTGAGTCAGCACAAATTGGCGAGGATAGCCCAAGCGGCACTCGCCAGCGGCGGGCACGCCTATGTTGTGAAGTCTGCCGCCTCAACGGACCTAATCCCGGCTATATTGGCAGTCGTAGAAGGAAAACAGTTTGTCAGCAAGCTAGAGGAGGGTGCCATGACAAACGATCCGACGAAAGCTGGAAACGGTGACAGCGAAAAGCCCGCTATTACTTTACCCGGAGTTGTGGAAAAAATCGTCAAAGAAATCACTCCCAATGAACCCGAAAAAGCGCAGATCGCGATACAGGGAGCTGACGACTTGTATAGAGAGATCCGCGTTGAAAACTCACTTGAGAATTCCGCTGGAGAGAAAGTTCGGCTGAAAGCCGGTGCTCAGGTCGACGTCACTATCGAGGCACCAGTTGACGCGGTCGAAAAAAAGCCCATCTAAATTGCCACTGAGCGGCGATCTAAGAACCGCGTAGGTGATATCCGTCAGGCAGAAGCATTCCGTGATTTAGCTCGATTCCCCCAAACCAACTCTGCGATGTGTGATCAGCATCTTACTCGCGGTTTGCGATGAGAGGTTTTCTGTCTGCGGTGGCGAAGCCGCGGTCACTTCTCTTCACCTGACAACTTGACCCCTTCGCTAACGGTCAGGATGCGAGTCGATGCTAGAGGTGAAACAATGGAAGACTTTGCGGCGCGCTCCAATGGAGTTGACCAGTCAGACTGCCCATACTCGCCGGGACAACTAGTCTCCGAATCGGGCGTATATGAAATTTGTCATTACGACGAGCCCAGGACCACCGTAATTTTCACTGTCAATGGGATCTTCCCTTCGTGCAGGAGTTGTGGAGACAAGGTCAGGTACAAATTAGTAAAAGCGGTTCCCCACATCTCTGAAGATCCGGACTTTATGGAATCTACTTTGACAGTTGGCGACCTGCACTCGGAAACGACCGTTCAACAACAGAATCTTCCTGTGCAACTCGGGTGGGCCCATGGTTTCCGATTCTGGCAAGACACAGCACAAGCCGGGCGAGATGGTTCAGAAGCCGGGAATTTATAGAGTGACGCATCAGCGCCACCGGCGACCGCACGAAGTAAGTTTTCGTGCGGACGAGACTTTTCCGACCTGCACCAAATGTGGGAAGCGGGTACGGTTCCAATTGATCTTTGGTACCGAAGGGAAGGAATCTGAAAAGAAAATTCGTGGGTAGGATTCACCGAGGCTTTTCGAAATCCTCGTCGGTGAAGATGTAGGGTGCTGACCGAACAAGCCGGAAACGAACCTGATCGGAACAGGTGTCGCAAGGAGGGAACAAATCTGACCCGATCATGACTAGGTCGTGCGGGGCGCGATGCGCGCCCTCGTGGACCGCTTCATAGATGCCGCTCTGTCTCACAATCTCTCCGGCTCGATAGGTTTCACGCGGAGACGAGGCGGCTTTCCGATGACTATGAGGACGCCTTCCTTGCCCTTTAGCGACTGGCGGTCTAGGACTCGGTCTCTGCGTAGCTGCAAAAATGGACGATCGCTTTGCAGGGTGAAATGCTGGCATTGTTCCTTCCCTCACATCTCAAAAATGATCTGTACAGCGGCTCGGTTGCTTGCCCTACTCGGGTACGGCATTCTACCTTCCGGTTCGTTTCCTCGTGCTGGCGCTGCGACCGAATGATGCGCTCTGAAGTATCTCAAATCGCACTCTGTCTTTGCACTTGTTGCATTGCGGAAACCGCTCCCCGTTCCGGAGAGTGGCATGGTGGATCGCCCGATGCCCATCGTGAATAACTCCATACACGGCGGTCTCCGGAGCCGATTCCCCCGGCTGAAAATGTTTCTTAACCGTCATAGGGGAAGCACGATGATGGTACATCATCAAGTCAAATTCCGCCCTTAGTTGAATTGCTTCATCCATCGCGACGTTACAAGACATGCGCCGCGATCTTTCTCGAGCCGCGGCGAATCGGAAGCCCCAATGAGAAACCACTCCCTCGTTCGGTTTGCTAAACCGGCACGAGGGAAAATCGGCCGCAGTCCGTCGATAGATCCCTCTCGATTGGCCAACTCACGGAGCGCCGGGATGAACCGGCATTCGAGCCTTGAGTCTTACGGGCGACGCCGCCAGGTTTTGCTTGAAGCGTAGACAGAGGTAAGTGCGTCTGACCGCTTGGCTCTGTGCCGAAACAAGCCACGCTCGGCCTATACCGATCTTCGGTCCTTCACATTCGTTACTCTTGCCCGTTCACAAGTCCATCGCTTGGTAGCCGAGGATTTCTATGTCCGAACTTTTCACCATCTATGATTACATGCGCACCCACGCGACCCTTTTGGGAGAGCGCATTCTTCAAGAGTATCCCGCGCTCCACCGATTTGACGATCCACCTTCCACTCGGATCGCCGGGCTGCTGCGAAAGCCCTTCCTTGCGCAGACCATCGCGATCATGGGAATTGCAAAACGCTGGCAGCATGCGCGAACCGGCATGGTGATCGCGGAATGCGGCACCGGCAAGACCCTGATTTCACTTGGTGCAATCCACGTTCATAGCGAAGGAAAGCGATCCACATCTTTGGCTATGGTTCCTCCGCACTTGGTGGAGAAGTGGGCGCGTGAAGCGTTTCTAACATTGCCGGGGCTACGCGTGTTCGTGATCGATGATTTGCGAAATGGCGGCGACGAGAACAAATCCCACGGCGTGAACGAAGTGCGGCTGCGGCAGGGCCGTATCGTGCGCGAAGGTTTGCGTACAACGTTGAGCGAACTGCGGCTACGCAAAGATTCGCCGAGTGCCAGGAAACGCTGGCAGTCGCTCTGCGGGAGACCCTCGCTCTTCATCGTAGGCCGTGAACGGGCGAAGCTAGGCTATTTCTGGCGCCATGCTTACCGCGTGCCGCTCTCGGGCCCGTACACGGGCTGCGTCGTCAATTCCGACACCGGCAAACCCGTCATCGTCGACGACAGCCGCCTGACTCTGGCCGAGTTTGAGAAGGTCAAGATCTCGGAGACGATCGAGTCCAGAGGAGACAAGTCCTGCCGTCCAGTGCACAGCCCGCTCTGGCAGGCAGACTCGGACAAGATCCGCCGCATGGCGCCGATTGAATTCATCGGACGCTATATGCCGGGCTGGTTCGATTACACGATTTGCGACGAGATTCACCAACTGGCGGGCGATACGGCCCAAGGCAACGCTCTCGGCACCTTGGCTTCGTGTACAGACCGGATTGTGGGGCTGACGGGAACGCTTCTTGGGGGATATGCGGACGATCTCTTCAATACCTTGTTCCGGCTCGAAGCGGGAAGGATGAAGGAACATGGCTATGAGTGGGGCACGACAGGAAGAAGTTCCTTCACCCAAGACTACGGTGTTCTCGAAACCATCACAAAAGTAGAGACCACCGATAATCGGTGCTCCAAAGCCAAACCAACCAGCATGGTTCGGCGAAAGCCGGGAGCTTCTCCTTTGCTCTTCGGCGAATTTCTGATACAGCTCTGTGCCTTCGTCTTTCTCGAAGACATCTCGGCAGAGCTTCCGCCCTACGAAGAGAGCTATCTGAGCGTCCCGATGGACCCGCTGATGATGGCGGCATATAGGGAACTGGAAGATGCCATTCGGAAGGCATTGAAGGAGCACAGAGGCAATCGCTCCGTGTTGAGCACGATGCTCAACACCCTACTGCTCTATCCAGACCATCCCTATGGATTAGGAACGCTGTATGGCAAGGAGTTCGACCAGGAAGTAAGGCGCAATGTCTCATTCGTCATTGCCGAGACGCGAGATCTTCCCCAAGACCAACTGTATTCCAAGGAACGGAAGCTGATCGAGGAGGTCAAGAAGGAACTCGCTGAAGGCCGCCGCTGCCAGGTGTTCGCGGTGTACACGCAGAAGCACGACGTTACTGCCCGGCTGCAACGTATCCTGAGCACTGAAGGCATACGGACAGCTGTTCTGCGGTCGAGCGTGGATACGTCGAAACGCGAAGCCTGGTATGCGCGACAAATCAAGGAAGGTGTACAAGTCGTAATCTCCCATCCCAAGCTGGTCGAGACCGGACTCGATCTCCTGGACTTCCCGACCATCCTGTTCTACGAATCGGGATACTCGCTGCATACCTTACGGCAAGCCAGCCGCAGGTCCTGGCGGATCGGTCAGAGGCGCCCGGTGCGAGTGAAGTTTCTTTGCTACGAAGGCACCATGCAGACGGCCTGTCTGCGCCTGATGGGAAAGAAACTTTTAGTGGCCCTGACCATGGAGGGCAAGTTCGCCGGCGAGGGATTACAGAACATCGACGAAGACGATGACATGCTCTCGGCGATGGCACGGGAACTGGTCGAAAGGAACGGAATCGGAGAAACAGCCGATGCTGTCTGGAAGTCCCTCAACGCGGAACACCAGAAACTGTTTCCCGCAACCTCTCGTTCAAACGGAGAAGTCTCCCTCATCGAAGCGCCGGCTATCTTGCCGGGCGTTCAGCCTGACCCTGCGGCCCTTGTCGAAGAGGCCATCGCAGGAGATTCGGTCTTGATCTTCGGGCAACGACCGGGGTCGCTGTCGGGCAGAAGGTCACGAACGAAGCCGACTATCCCGGAGCAGGCAACGTTATTCGGATGATGTGAGCTGCGTCAGCGAATCACACCCGCCCTTCTCTCACCCTTCAGAAATCGCAGTTCAAATCAACAAGGAGGAAAGTAGTATGTCAGAAACTAGTACGCTCATTGGCTATAACGGCCGGACGATTGGCCGCGAAGAACTAACCCGGGTGCCGACACCACCGGCAACGGAAACGCACCGCCCGATCCCACACCACGAGATCGTGCAAGCCTTGGTCGAGACTCTCGGGTTTCGGCACATCGGAGTCGTCCACGACGAGTACGCGGTGTCACCGGACGGCATGAAGGCATTCGGTGTCCTCGATCTCGAAACCGAGATGGAAGGATGCCGCTTTTCCATCGGGCTTCGCAACTCGCATGACAAGAGCATGCGTCTGGCGATGACCTGCGGCTATCGCGTGTTTGTGTGCTCGAACATGGCGTTCGCCGGGGACTTCACGCCCGTGCTCGCAAAACACTCAAAGTCGTTCTCGCTCATTGACTGCATCTCGGTGGGTGTCGACCGAATGCAGCGCAACTTCGAGCCGATGCGAAAGCAGGTGGAAATCTGGCAGAGAAGCGAACTGACGGACGTCACCGCCAAGGTGGTCATCTACGAAGCGTTTGTCGAGGGCAGACTAGAAGCACCCAAACATCTTGCCCGTACCGTGCATGACCTCTACTTCGAGCCGAAGTATGAGGAATTCCGGTCGCGGACGATCTGGAGTCTCTCGAATGCGTTCACTTCTGCGTTCAAGGGACTGGAGCCGATACCGCAATTCAAGGCCACGGCGAAGCTTGGAGAGTTCCTGGAAGCTCGGTTCTCGCAGTCGCTCTAGACCACGGGGCGGTCCAGCCGGCCACCGCTCCTTTTGACTAGCAAATGTTGTGCGGAGGGTCGACACCCTGCCCCATAACTTCCGAGAAGCCCGTTTGAACGAAGCCTTAGCGGCAGACGCTTTCGCGTGCTCGGTGTCAGCAGTGTGCTTGTGAAGGAATAAGGTTGGGTCATAAGGAGATCACCTATGACCCACCTTCGCAAAATGATGCTCGAAG